>Ga0164296_1000407_pt1 | contig 52337 bp, 47 predicted proteins | sample GEODES057metaG_FD_113533 | JGI IMG/M metagenome (GOLD analysis project Ga0164296, IMG submission 113533) | Dystrophic lake water microbial communities from Trout Bog Lake, Wisconsin, USA - GEODES057 metaG | ecosystem: Environmental > Aquatic > Freshwater > Lake | place: USA: Trout Bog Lake...
CAGCTCCGGTCGGGCTTCGCCCTCCCTACGCTGGGGATGGACACAGAACAAACAAAAACATAAACTCAACCATGTCCCAGGACTAACTCATGGACTGGACCAGAAAAGTGAAGCCGGTCAGGTTGAGCGCCGGAGACGCGGCAGAAAGTAGCCCACGGTGAAACCGTGGGTTGGGTGATCAAAAAAGATTCCAGCCCCGGATGGGGCGACAGAAAAACGACGAGCGAATAATTCTTCCGCCCCGCCGGGGCTGTTTGGAATTAGTCATTCTACCCACGGCTCACGCCGTGGGCTATTACCGTTCGCTGCTCCGCAGCTTCAAGTTGGTTTTGCCGACACGGCATGACGGACCGGTTCCGCTGCCCATTCCACGTCCGAATTCAGATTGTTCAACCGCATTGAAATAGTTTATGCTCGCCGCCAAGATTGGTAGGGCGGTGCTGCTGCGCCGCCGGCGAACCAGCAGGTTCGCCCTACCGGAAAATTTGTCATGAGCAAGAAACTGAAATTCGGTCTGCCCAAGGGCAGTTTGCAGGAAGCCGCCATCTCGAAGCTGGCCAAGGCGGGCTACAACATCACCGTCAGCAGCCGTTCCTACGTGCCTTATGTGGACGACGAGGAACTGGACATCCGCATGTTCCGCGCGCAGGAAATTTCCCGCTACGTCGAGCACGGCTATCTCGATTGCGGCATTACCGGCCACGATTGGGTCATGGAAAATGGCTCCAAGGTTCACGAGGTCGGCGAATTTCTGTTCAGCAAAGTTTCCCGCCGTGCCGCGCGCTGGGTGTTGTGCGTGCCGGAAAATTCTCCCGTGAAATCGGTAAAAGATTTACAGGGCAAACGCATCGCGACTGAAGTCGTCAACCTCACTAAAAAGTATCTCAAAAAAAATGGCGTGAAGGCCGAAGTGGAATTTTCGTGGGGCGCGACGGAAACTAAGGCCCACGAATTAGTAGATGCAATTGTGGACGTGACCGAAACCGGTTCTTCGCTGCGCGCCAACAAACTGCGCATCGTGGATGAACTCTTGAGTTCCACGCCGCGCCTTATTGCCAACATTGATGCGTGGAAAAATCCATGGAAACGCCGGAAGATTGAAACGATGGCGTTGTTGCTCAAAGGTGCGCTCGACGCCGAAGCGTTGGTTGGCTTGAAGATGAATATCGCGGAAAAAAATCTGGCGAAGTTGCTGGCGGATTTGCCCGCGTTGCGTAATCCCACGATTGCTAATTTGAGCCTCAAAGGCTGGGTCGCGGTGGAGACGATTATTGATGAAAAAATCGTGCGTGAATTAATTCCGCAACTTAAAGCTGCCGGCGCGGAAGGCATCATTGAGTATCCGCTGAACAAAGTTGTTTATTAAAACGGTAAAAATTGAGTGGCGTTTTCTACGCGCATTTGTTACATAATCTGGCATCCAATTATGGGATCACTGAAAAAACGCCGTAAGGCAAAAATTAATAAACACAAACGGCGCAAGAAGCTGCGCTTGAATCGTCACAAGAAGCGCACCTGGCAGAAGTAATTCTGTCACGCCATGTGATTTCACAGCCGTTCGCGGCGGTTGCCTAGCAGCCATTGCGAACGGTCTTTTTTTTTTGCATGAAATACCGCTTTAAAAAGCACTACACGCGCGATGAGGCGGAGGCATTGTTGCCGCAGTTGCGCACTTGGTTGGCAGAACTAAACCGTCTGCGCGAAGAAGCGGAGCGTTATGACAAGCGTCTCGGCGGTCTTAACACCGTGGGTCAGGACACCGGTGGCGAAATGGTCAATAGTTGGATTCGTGCGCTGGCGGGGATGCAGCAGGTTTTGGCAGAGTTTCAGCGCCGCGAAATTTTCATCAAAGATTTATCGCGCGGTCTGATTGATTTTCCGTCGCTCGTCGGTGGTAAGGAAGTTTTTCTCTGTTGGGAATCGGACGAGGACAAGGTTGAATTTTGGCACGACCTCGACACCGGCTACGGCGGTCGCGAGCGGCTGGGGTGAAATTATTTTTGCACGCGGCCCGTGTGTTGTGGATCTGCCCGCCACAGAGGCCAGGAACTTTTTGCCGGTGGCGCGGCATTCTTCATGGGATGAAAGGCGTAAAGTTTGACTTCATCAGCGATGTAAATGACCCCAGAGAGACTGATGTTGGCCGATGTGTAAAAGCCAAATCCAACAGAAAATTGCCAGAGAAGTTTTCCATCCGAGCTAAACATTCCGGAGGTTGACCACGGTGCGGATGAAAAAAATTGATCGCGGGCAACCACGGCGGCTGATCCGGAACTAGGTGTGTTGTTACCAAAGTGCCAGCGTATTTTGCCGGCAGGACTGAATGAATACACCTCGGTGTTGATGGGGAAATAGAGGCTGCCTGATTCATCCAAGACGGGCGACGAGCTGGTGTAGCCGCCGGTGTGCAGCTGCCAGCGCGCGGAGCCGTCCGGATTGAGTGCGTAAAAATTTCCATCGGTAGAACTGGTATAAATCGTGCCATCTGCCGCAATTACGGGTGACGCAGTGATTTCCGCGCCTGTCGCAAATTTCCATTTCAATTTTCCGTCCGGCGTGAGGGCATAAAATATTTTGTCGTGCGAGCCGAAATAAATGGTTCCATCTGCGCCGATGGCGGGCGAGGAATCTACGACGCTGCCGGTGGCGAATTGCCATTTTAATTTTCCATCGGGATTGAGCGCGTAAAAATTCGTGTCCCACGAGCCGAAATAAATTGTGCCATCCGCTGCGATGGCTGGTGAAGAATCCACCCACGCGCCGGTGGCGAACGACCATTTTAATTTTCCAGTGGGTGTGAGGGCGTAAAATTTTCGATCGCGCGAACCAAAATAAATTGTTCCGTCCGCCGCCACTGCGGGAGACGATTTGATTTCGAGGCCGGTTTTAAATCGCCACTTTAATTTCCCGTCCGGCGTGAGCGCGAGCAGCCAGCCGTGAAAAGTGCCTTCGTAAATCGTGCCATCCGGTGCGAGGGCGGGGGAGGATTCTGTGCCGCGGTCGGGCAATCGGAAAGTCCATAAGTTGGTCACGCCGGTGTCTTGTGCGCGGCAGGAAAACGCCAGCAGCCACGCCAGTAAAAGGAAAAACCATGATTTCATCGCAGCCAGTAAAACTTCAAAGTCGCCGGACTGCAAACGTAAATGCTGGTTCGTCGGCGGATAAAAATAATTTAATTTTCAACCTACTTGTCAGCGCGGCGTTCTCTGACTACCTTTCGCGGCCTATGGAAAAAGTTGTTGTTATAGGTTCCGGCCCTGCCGGTTGGACGGCGGCGCTCTACACGGCTCGCGCGCAGCTTGCGCCGCTCGTGCTGACGGGCAAGCAGCCCGGCGGCTTGCTCACCACCACGAGCATCGTGGAAAATTTCCCAGGCTTTCCCGAAGGCGTGGACGGTTATGAATTGATGACACGGATGCAGAAACAGGCCGAACGTTTCGGCGCAAAAACCAGTTTTGGTGTCGTCGAGTCCGCCGATTTTTCACAACGGCCATTTCAATTGATTGTGGACGGCGAAAAAGTCGTGGCGGAAACCGTCATCATCGCCACCGGTGCGGGCCACAAACATCTCGGGATTCCTGGTGAACACGAATTGGAAAACAAAGGCACGACGTATTGTGCGACCTGCGACGGGGCCTTGCCGATGTTCCGCAACCAGCCGGTCGTCGTGGTTGGTGGTGGTGATTCCGCATGTGAAGAAGCGATGTATCTGACACGTTTTGCTTCTACTGTGTATTTGATTCATCGCCGCGATTCTTTGCGCGCTTCAAAAATTATGATTGAGCGCACGCTGGCGCATAAGAAAATCACGCCTATCTGGGACACGGCACTGACGGAAGTGCTCGACGTAAAACAAGACAAAGTGACCGGCGTGAAATTGAAAAATCTCAAGACTGGTGCGGAAAGTGTGCTGGATTGCGCTGGCGTGTTCATCGCCATCGGCCATGTGCCGAACACGGCTATTTTCAAAGGCCAGATTACGACGGATGCGAACGGTTTCATTGTGCCGCACAAAGGCACGATGACGAATGTTCCCGGCGTTTTTGTTGCCGGCGATTGCGCAGATCACGTTTATCGGCAAGCCATCACGGCGGCGGGCGCAGGTTGTGCTGCTGCGATTGATGCGGAGCGTTTTCTGGCAGCGCAGAACCAATAATTTTTTCTGCGTCATCAACCGTTGGTGGGGTTTTAGCAAGACTGTTAATTAATTATTGATTGACGGTCGCGCGTTCCCAGATAAAATCACCTATCGGTTTAAGGAAAATTACTCCACCAACAAAAAATAACATTAAATAATTATGGCAGTAAAAGTAGCAATCAACGGATTCGGTCGTATCGGCCGGATGGTATTTCAAGCACTGTGCGATCAAGGTTTGCTCGGCAAGACGATTGACGTCGTCGCCGTCGTGGATATGTCGCCCGACGCGGCCTATTTCGCCTACCAGATGAAGTATGATTCCATCCACGGCAAATTTAAACACGCTGTGTCCACCGAAAAGAGCAGCCCGACGCTCGAAGAAGACGACATTCTCGTTGTCAACGGTCACAAAATTAAATGCGTCGGCGCGGTGAAAGATCTTGCCACGTTGCCGTGGAAGGCGCTCGGCGTTGATATCGTCATCGAATCCACCGGCCTTTTCACCGACAGCGAAAAAGCGAAAGCCCATCTCACTGCTGGCGCGAAGAAAGTAATCATTTCTGCGCCCGGCAAAGGTGAAGTTAAAACCATTGTCATGGGTGTCAACGAAGGCGAATACGATGCGGCTAAGCACAACATTGTTTCCAACGCGAGCTGCACGACGAACTGCCTTGCGCCGCTCGTTCACGTTTTGCTCAAGGACGGTTTCGGCATCGAGACCGGTTTGATGACCACGATTCACGCGATGACGGCCACGCAGAAAACCGTGGACGGCCCGTCCAAGAAAGATTGGCGCGGCGGTCGCGCGGCGAGCATCAACATCATTCCGAGCACCACCGGCGCGGCAAAAGCCGTCGGCGAAGTATTGCCGGCGACCAAGGGCAAACTTACCGGCATGGCGTTCCGTATTCCGACCGCCGATGTTTCCGTCGTTGACCTGACCATCCGCACCGTGAAAGACACGAGCATCGAAGAGATTGATGCCGCGTTGAAGAAAGCCAGTGAGACCTATCTCAAAGGCATTCTCGGCGTGACCGATGAAGAGCTGGTTTCCACCGACTTCATCCACGATAATCGCAGCTCCATTTACGACAGCCTTGCGACCTTGCAGAACAATCTGAAAGGCGAAAAACGTTTCTTCAAGATTGTAAGCTGGTATGACAACGAATGGGGTTACAGCAACCGCGTCGTTGACCTCGTGAAATACATCACGGCCAAGGGAATTTAATTCTCCGAACAAATTCAAAACGGCGAACTGGCAACAGTTCGCCGTTTTTTTATCAAAACGTTGATGGCTTAATCGTGTCGGAAATTGTTTGTGAAAAAGTTCACAAGAAGTTGGTCGCTCGGCAAGGCGGTTGCTAAAGGAACCTAGAATGACCAAACCCATCGTTGGCCGGCAAAATAATTTCAGATGGGCGAAACGGCAGATCGCCTTGAAAAAACAGGTTGATTACTGCTTTGGTGCATTTTATACAGATGGCCGGAGGAGATTTTTGAGTCGGTTCGGCTGGCGGTAAATGTTCACGGAGTCAAAAAAACAACTGACGGAATATGCTCAAGCAATACCAAGTCAATAATGGTTTCGACGAAATGGCGGATGCGCAGAATGGAGTGCGCCCGCATTATCAGAAATTTCACAAGCTGTTCGGCGAATTGACCGAACCGGAATTTCAATCCAAGCGCGAGGCGATTGATAATGCGTTTTTGCGGCAGGGCGTAACCTTTAATGTTTATGGCGATGCGGCGGGCGCGGAAAAGATTTTTCCATTTGATTTGCTGCCCAGAATTATTCCTGCAAAAGAGTGGGAACATCTAGAACGCGGTTTGACGCAGCGTATCACGGCGTTGAATCTTTTTCTGCACGATATTTATCATGAGCAGAAGATTTTAAAGGACGGCATAATTCCGGAATTTTATATTTTATCGGCAAAGCATTTCCGGCGCGAGTTTGTCGGATTCAATGTGCCGAAGGATATTTATATTCATATTTGCGGCACGGATTTGATTCGCGACAAGGATGGAAATTATCTCGTGCTGGAAGATAACGGCCGTTGTCCGTCGGGCGTGAGCTACGTTTTGGAAAATCGTCGGGCGATGAAACGCGCGTTTCCGGGAATGTTTGAGGGTATTGGCGTGCGGCCAGTGGAGCATTACGCGCAGGAACTTTTGAAGTCGATGAAATACATCGCGCCGGCTGGTGTCGCTGATCCGACGGTGGTTTTGCTAACGCCGGGCGCTTATAACAGCGCATATTTTGAGCACACTTATCTCGCGCGACAGATGGGCATCGAGATTGTCGAGGGACGCGACTTGTTTGTGAAAGATTCGCGCGTGTTCATGCGGACGACCAAAGGTCCGCAGCCGGTGCACGTGATTTATCGACGCATTGACGATGATTTCATTGATCCGACGGTCTTCCGCAAAGATTCGATGCTGGGTGTGCCCGGACTCATCAACGCGTATCGCGCGGGCAATGTTTCGCTAGCAAATTCCATCGGCACGGGCATCGCTGACGACAAGGTGGTTTATTATTTCGTGCCGCGCATGATTAAATACTACCTCGATCAGGAACCAATTTTGAAAAATGTCGAGACATATCTCGCGAGCGAGGAAGCGGACAAAAAATACATTTTAGAAAATCTGGAAAAACTGGTGGTGAAGGCGGCAAATGAATCTGGTGGCTACGGCATGTTGATGGGGCCGAAGGCATCGAAAGCGGAAATTGAAAAATTCCGTCAACTAATCATCGCCGAACCACGTAATTACATTGCGCAGCCGATGATTAATCTATCGCAGCATCCGACGTGTTGCGACGGCAGCTTTGAAGGTCGCCATGTGGATTTGCGTCCGTTTGTTTTGAGCGGTGAGCGCACTAGCATTATTCCTGGCGGTCTCACGCGTGTCGCTTTGCGCAAAGGTTCGCTTGTTGTCAATTCGTCGCAAGGCGGCGGCAGCAAGGACACTTGGGTTTTGTATGGAGATGAATAAAACCAAATCAGAAATTTACCGCTAAACAAAATGTTATCCCGCGTCGCTAACTCACTTTACTGGATGGCTCGTTACATTGAGCGCGCCGAAAATATCGCGCGTATCGTGGACGTGAACCTGTAACTCCTGCTGGACATCCGCAACGTTGACGAAAAACGTCTCACCGCCTATTGGCTGCCGATCGTTCAGGCCACGGGCGATGAAGAAGCTTTTTTTAAAGCGCATTCAAACGCCACCGGCAAAGCCGTCACGGAATTTCTCGTGTTTGACATGGAAAATCCGAATTCGCTTTTGCAATCCATCTGTCAGGCGCGCGAAAACGCCCGCATGGTGCGCGATCAAATCACCTTGGAATTGTGGGAAGAATTGAACCGGCTTTATTTATTTGTCCGTTCGCCTTACGCGCGCGAAGTTTGGCGGCGCAGCGCGGGTGAATTTTTTCAGGAAATAAAATCTAGCTCGCTGCACATCATTGGCATCATCGAAGCCACGCTCATCCGCAACGAAGGTTGGTGGTTCGTGCGCGTCGGTCAATTGCTCGAACGCGCCGACAAGACCACGCGCATTCTTGATGTGCGCTACCAAAGTTTGCCGGAACGCGGTGTGCCGGAGCGCATCAGTCCCGACGAGGCGCTCGAATGGTCCGCTGTGCTACGTTCTTGCAGCGCATGGGATGCTTACAAAACTATTCACGGCGGCGATGTGCATCCGCAGCAAGTCGCAGAATTTCTTTTGTTGAGCGACGTGTTCCCGCGCTCGGTTCGCTATTGTGTGAACGAATTGAATCTGGCGTTGCGCAACATTTCTGGGGTTTCCACGGGACGCTTCACCAACGACGCGGAAAAACTTACCGGTCGTTTTCTGGCGGAATTGCAATTCAGCACCATCGAAGAAATTTTTGAAGTTGGTCTGCACCGTTACTTGGACGAAGCCCAGGCGAAGCTTAACAATATCGGTGGCGAATTGTTCCGGGCGTATATTTTCCAGCCGTTTGATAATCCCGACGAAGTTCACATGGTGCAACAGGAAGAACAACAGCAACAGCAACTCGGCTCTCACCACTGAACCATGTCCATTCACGTCGCGCTCCACCACAAGACGCATTACAAATACGACCGGCTCGTCACACTTGGCCCTCAAGTTGTGCGACTTCGGCCTGCGCCGCATTCGCGCACGCGCATCCTGAGCTACTCGCTCAAGATCAAGCCGGAAAAACATTTCATCAACTGGCAGCAGGATCCTCAGTCGAACTACGCCGCGCGCTTGGTGTTTCCTGAGCCGACGCGCGAGTTTCTGGTGGAAGTGGATCTGGTCGCCGAGATGGCAGTGCTGAATCCATTCGATTTTTTCCTCGAACCTAGCGCTCAGAAATTTCCGTTCGCCTACGATCCGGCGCTCGATCATGAGCTCGCGCCGTTCCAGCGCAAATGCTGGCTCACGACGAATTTTTCAAGATACCTGACCGAACTACGCCGCGACCTGATCGGCGAAGTCAAACGTCGCACCAAGCAGCAGCGCTTGGAGATGCCCGACAGCGAAAAGAAGCCGACGAATGATTTCATCGTCGCCATCAATCAGCGGTTGTGGAAGGACATCAAATACACCATCCGCATGGAGCCCGGTGTGCAGACGCCGGAAGAGACGCTCACGAAATTGAGCGGCTCCTGCCGCGACTCCGCGTGGTTGTTGGTGCAGTTGCTTCGTCACTTCGGTTTGGCCGCGCGCTTCGTTAGCGGTTATTTGATCCAGCTAAAGCCTGACGTAAAATCGCTCGACGGTCCGAGCGGTGCGGAAAAAGATTTTACCGATCTGCACGCGTGGACGGAAGTTTATTTGCCCGGCGCCGGTTGGATTGGTCTTGATCCGACTTCTGGTTTGCTCGCGGGCGAAGGCCACATTCCGCTCGCCTGCACGCCCGACCCTTCAAGCGCCGCGCCGATTTCCGGCGGCGTGGATGAATGCGAAACCGAATTCGAATTCGACATGACGGTGAAGCGCGTTTACGAATCGCCGCGCGTCACCAAGCCCTACACGGAAGAACAATGGGACGCGATCAAGAAACTCGGTCACGAGATTGACGTGGATCTGAAAAAAGGCGACGTGCGCCTAACGATGGGCGGCGAGCCGACGTTTGTTTCGGTGGACGATCCCGATGGTCCGGAATGGAATTTCACCGCCGTCTCGAAGAAAAAAAGAATTTTGTCCGGCGAACTCATCAAGCGTCTGCGCAATAAATTCGCGCCCGGCGCGCTGCTGCATTACGGCCAGGGCAAATGGTATCCCGGCGAACCGCTGCCGCGTTATGCGCTCGCCGCGTATTGGCGCAAGGACGGCGTGCCGGTGTGGAAAGATGATTCACTCATCGCGGACGAATCGAAAAATTACGGCCACGGCGCGAAGGAAGCTAAAGCGTTGGCCGAGCGTCTCGCCAAAACGATTGGCGTGAAGCCGGAGCATTTGATTCCCGCTTACGAGGACGCTTTTTATTATTCGTGGAAGGAACGCCGCTTTCCCTCGAACATCACGCCGGAGAAATCCAATCTCAAAGACAAACAGGAGCGCGAGCGCATCGCGCGGATTTTTCAGCAAGGTCTCGGATCGGTCATCGGCTACGCGTTGCCGATCAAGCGCGCGTGGTTTGGTCAGGAGCAGGGCTGGATGTCTGGCTCGTGGTTTTTGCGCGATGATGACACGCTCTGGTTGATCCCCGGTGATTCCGCAATGGGCCTGCGCCTGCCGCTCGATTCCGTCCCGTGGGTTGCCGAAAAAGATTTTCCGTGGCTGCGCGTGCAAGATCCATCGCAACCCGATTTGCCGGAGCTGCCGAAAGAATTTCCGTATCGCCGCCAAGTCGTTGGCCGTCGCGATGCGCCGATGCCGCCCGGATACGGCCCCGGCCAGCGCGCGCAAAAGCTCGGCAAGTTGGAAGAGAAACCCGAACTGAAAGCGGATGAAGATCCGAATCGTCGTCCCGCGCCGGGCGAATCCGCGCCGTGGATTATCCGCACCGCGCTCTGCGTCGAGCCGCGTGATGGACGCTTGCATGTTTTCATGCCGCCGGTGGAGAAGACGGAAGATTATCTCGATCTCATCGCTGGCATCGAAACGACTGCGCATGAAACCGGTTTGCCGGTCGTCATCGAAGGCGAAACGCCGCCGCGCGATCCGCGCCTGAACAAACTTGCCGTGACACCCGACCCCGGCGTTATCGAGGTCAATATGTACCCGAGCAAGACATGGGAAGAACTCGTCGAGCGCACGACGACGCTTTACGAGGAAGCGCGGCAGACGCGGCTCGGCACGGAAAAATTCATGGTGGACGGTCGCCACACCGGCACCGGCGGCGGCAACCACATCATCATCGGTGGCGAAACGCCGACGGATTCGCCCGTGCTGCGCCGACCCGATTTGCTGCGCTCGCTGCTGACGTATTGGCAGAATCATCCGTCGTTGAGTTGGCTGTTCAGCGGTTTGTTCATCGGCCCGACGTCTCAAGCCCCGCGCATCGACGAAGCGCGCAACGATGCACTTTACGAACTCGATGTCGCGTTCAGGGAAATGGACAAACAGATCAGCCAGTTCGGCCAAACGCCGCCGTGGCTGGTGGACCGGCTGTTCCGCAATTTGCTGATCGATTCCAGCGGCAACACGCATCGCGCCGAATTTTCCATTGATAAACTTTACGCACCCGAGAGCAGCACGGGTCGTCTCGGCCTCGTCGAGATGCGCGCGTTCGAAATGCCACCGCATGCGGAGATGAGCCTCGCGCAACATCTGTTGCTGCGCGGTCTCGTCTCGAAATTCTGGAAGGAACCTTACAAGAATGAACTCGTGCGCTGGGGCACGGACATTCATGACCGCTGGATGCTGCCGCATTTTTGCGAAACGGATTTCAAAGATGTCATCAATGATCTCCGTGAATCGGGCTATCCGTTCAAGGCGGAATGGTTCGCGCCGCATTTTGAATTTCGCTTTCCGCGCATCGGTGATCTGGAGCAACGCGATTTAAAAATCGAAGTCCGCACCGCGCTCGAACCGTGGCACGTTCTCGGCGAAGAACCCGGCGGCGGCGGCACGGTGCGCTACGTGGATAGTTCAGTGGAGCGTTTGCAGATCAAGGCGCGTGGTCTTACCGGTGATCGCTTTGCCATCACCTGTAATGGTCACAAGGTGCCCTTGCATCCGACGGGCACGAATGGCGAAGGCGTGGCCGGCGTGCGTTATCGCGCGTGGCAGCCGCCGACGTGCTTGCAGCCGACCATCAAATCGCACGCGCCGCTGCGCTTCGATCTCTACGACACGTGGAATCTGCGTTCGCTCGGTGGTTGCACTTACAACGTCGCGCATCCCGGCGGCCGCATTTACGACACGTTCCCGGTAAATTCCTACGAGGCCGAATCGCGTCGGCTCGCACGGTTTTTCCGTCACGGTCATCAACAGGGCAAGTTCACTCCGCCCGTAGAAAATGTGAACAGCGACTTTCCGTTCACGCTGGATTTGCGTAATGTCTGACGCGGACAACATGCGGCACAACCGCAATCAGCAGCCGATGTTACAGTCTCAATCCCAATCTTCAACGGGCGATGGGGGCGACGCCAAAAAAGCGTCGTCGGCAAATCTCTTGTCCGACTACAAACGTAGCGCGGGCGCGTTCGATGAATTACTCGATGTAGACGGAAAAGTATTTCCGCATTACGCGAAGTTACTTGGCGAGTTGGAAGAATTTGGTGCGGCGGAATTATCGCGGCGCGCGGATGCGTGTCAGCGTTTTGTCCACGAGCACGGCATCACTTACAATGTTTATGGCGACCCGCGCGGGATGGAGCGACCGTGGCAGCTCGACCCGATTCCGTTCGTCATCGCGCCCGAAGAATGGGAGAAACTTGAAACCGGTTTGATTCAGCGAGCTACGTTGCTAAATAAAATTCTCGCCGACTGCTATGGTGCGCAGGATTTAATTCGTTCGCGTTGGCTTTCGCCGGCGCTCGTTTTTGGTCAGCCAGATTTTTTGCGGCCGTGTCATGGTATCCGCGTGCCGGATGATAATTACCTCCATTTCTACGCCGCCGATTTGTCACGTTCGCCGGACGGACGTTGGTGGGTCGTGTCTGATCGCACACAAATTCCGACCGGCGCGGGCTACGCGCTCGCGAATCGCCTCGTCACCTCGCGCATTTTGCCGGAGCCGTTTCGTGACAATCACGTTCATCGCCTCGCAGGATTTTTCCTCGCCGCGCAAAATTCTTTAGCTCAACTGGCGCCGCGTTCGGCTGATAAGGCGCGAGTGGTAATGCTCACACCCGGGCCGCATAACGAAACGTATTTCGAGCAAGCCTATCTTGCGCGTTACCTCGGCTACATGCTGGTTGAAGGTCAGGATTTGACCGTGCGCGACAATCACGTTTTCCTGAAAACTTTGAGCGGACTTGAGCGCGTGGACGTGATTCTGCGCCGCGTGGACGATGATTTTTGTGACCCGCTCGAACTGATAAATAATTCCATTCTTGGTGTTCCTGGTCTGGTCGAAGCCGTGCGCGCGGGAACGGTGGTCATGGCGAATGCGCTCGGCAGTGGCTTGGTGCAAAGCCCCGCGTTCATGTCGTTTCTGCCCGGGTTGTGCAATCATTTGCTCGGGGAAAAATTGAAACTGCCGTCCGTTGCGACTTGGTGGTGCGGGCAAAACGCCGCGCGCGAACATGTCCTGAAAAACCTCGACCGGCTGGTAGTGAAGCCAGCGTTTCGCACGCATTTGAAAATTGCGGAAGCTGAACGTGAGGAATTAAAACGGCGTATTGAATTCGACCCCGATTTGTTTGTCGCGCAGGAGCGCGTGGAACTTTCCACCGCGCCGGCGTGGCAAAAAAACTCGCTCACTGCGCAACCGGTGAGTCTTCGCGTATTTTTGGTGGCCGATGGCAAGGGGAGTTACTGCGTGATGCCCGGCGGGCTTGCGCGCGTCTCGCCAGACAGCGATGGAAAATTTATTTCCATGCAGCGCGGCGGTAGCAGCAGCAAAGATACGTGGATTCCATCCGCCACGCCGGTGGCTGAACTGACTTTGCTACATGGCGGCAATCAAAGTATCGAGTTGCGACGCACCGGAAATAATCTGCCGTCGCGCCTCGCGGATAATTTTTTCTGGCTCGGTCGCTATTCTGAGCGCGCGGATGCAACATCGCGTTTTCTGCGGAGCGCCTTGCTGCGCTTCAATCCCGAACGCACGGGGAGCGCGCGACCGTTGCTCGCGCCGCTGTTACAGACGTTGGAAATCCAAGGCCAGCTACCTGGAATTTCCACCAAGCCGGAATTGTGGGCGAATGCCGAAGCGTTCGAGGCGGAATTGCTTGCCGCCATTTTTGATTCCGAACGCGCTGGCAGTTTGCGGCAAACGGCGGAACAACTCCAACGCCTCGCGATGCTGGTGCGCGACCGCACGTCGAACGACATGTGGCGCGTGTTGAGTCAGATTGATGATCGGCTTGCCACGCCGCTGCCCAAACAAGTGATGCTCGCAGGCGACGCCGTTGGCGTGTTGAATCAAACCTTGATGGGACTTGCCGCCTTCCAAGGTCTCGCGCGTGAAAACATGACGCGCGCACAGGCTTGGCGTTTTCTCGACATGGGTTTGCGCATTGAGCGCGCGATGTATTTGTGCACGCTACTTGATGCGACGCTGCGTTCGGCTGACGCGGAAAACCCAAGTTTACTCGAAGCCATCCTTGAAGTTGTGGACTGCTCTATTACCTTCCGCTCCCGCTATAATTTGTTGCCGACAATTCCGGCGGTCTATGACCTCGTGCTGCTGGATGACAAAAATCCGCGCTCGGTGTTGTTCCAAATCAAACAGCTCGTGAAACATTTTGATAAATTGCCTAAGGAGCGGGGCGACGCGGCGAGTCCCGGTAAAATGATTTTGGAAAATTGCATGTCACGTTTGGAACGCGCCGATGCGCGTGAGTTAGCCAGTCCATCGTCGAACTGGCAGGAGTCTGCACTCGCGGCGACCATTCGTGAAATTTTGCGCGCGTTGCCGCAATTGTCCAACGTCATCGCCGCGAGTTATTTCGCGCACTCGGCGATTTCACGCACAGGGCGGGGGTTGGCGCAATGAACTATCACATCACCCATCGCACGCTTTACGAATACGCCGCGCCGGTCAGTGTTTCGCACCACGTCGCGCGGCTTGAGCCCCGTGCCACGAATACGCAGACACGCGAAAGTTTCTCGCTTCGGATTTTTCCTGAACCTGCGCTGCGCAAAGAACGCATAGATTATTTTGGCAACCAGCTTTGTTTTTTTGCGATTCAAGAAATCCATTCCAAACTGGAAATCATCACCAGCAGTCGCGTGACGGTGTTGCCGAAAAATACCGAGCAGAACGAATCCGCAGCGCCGTGGGAATCTGTGGCTGAAATGTTTCGTGATCCGGTTTCGCCCGAAGTTGTAGACGCATACCAATTCGTTTTTGATTCGCCACAGGTGCGCGCATCGCGGGAGTTAGCCGAATACGCCCGCGAAAGTTTTGGCCAAGAAACGCCGCTACTTGTCGGCGCGCGCGATTTGACCCGCCGCATTTTTGAAGATTTCAAATTTGATCCCAAAGCCACCAACGTCGCGACGCCGTTGGAAGAAGTTTGGGAGAAACGCCGTGGTGTTTGTCAGGATTTCGCGCATCTCGGCATCGCGTGCCTGCGTTCGCTAGGATTGCCCGCGCGATACGTCAGCGGTTATTTGCGGACGCATCCGCCGGCAGGCAAGCCGCGTCTCGTAGGCGCGGATGCGTCACACGCGTGGTTCCGGGTGTTTTGTCCCGGCACTGGCTGGGTGGATTTTGATCCGACCAACAATGTTCAGCCTGCCGAAGAACACATCATCGTCGCCTATGGCCGCGATTATGGCGACGTCAGTCCGGTCGCTGGAATTTTAACCGGTGGCGGCGCGCACGAAGTGAAAGTCTCCGTGGACGTTGAGCCGCTCGAATAAATAGAGGATTCACCAAATCATGAAGTGGGAAATTATTCATCGCACGCGCTACGCCTACGCCACGCCGGTGCGCGACAGTTTTAACGACGTGCGATTGCAGCCGATGCCGATACCCGAGCAGACGGTTGAATCGTTCTTGCTCAAGGTGATTCCCGCGGTGCGCCTGACGCACTCCAAGGATTTTTATTCCAACTGGATTCACCACTTTGACATCGTTGAACCGCACAGTAACCTTTTGATTGAGGCTAATTCCATTGTCATTACGCATCCGCCTGCGCCGTTGCCGGACGAAAAACTTTGTTCCTTTGAGCAGATGAAAGCGGCCCCGAATATCGAGCGCTGCTTTGATTATTTGTTGGAAAGCCGGTTCGTCGAACTTTCGCCCACCACTTGGAAACTTGCGCTCGATGCAACGGTTGACATTCAAGATGCGTGGCAGGCGACCCTCGCGCTGATGCGTTTTGTGCATGGCTATCTCAAATACGAATCCGCTTCTACGCATGTGCACACGCACATGAGTGAAGTCATGCGTGACCGACGCGGCGTGTGTCAGGACTTCGCGCACTTCATGATTGGCCTGTGTCGCGCGTTAAAAATTCCTGCGCGTTATGTCAGCGGCTATCTTGCCACCGAAGCCGCCAGCGCCACGCACGCGTGGGTTGAAGTTTTTGTTCCCGGCTACGGTTGGCGTGGTCTTGATCCCACGCACAACTGTCAACTTGGGGAGCAGTATGTAAAAATTGGCAACGGTCGCGACTACGGCGACGTGCCGCCCATCAGTGGAAATTATCGCGGCACACGCGATCGCAAGATGGAAGTGGAAGTCAAAATCACCGCAATGAACTGAATTGTTTGCGCCGGTAAAGCGGCTCTGTTAGCGTTTGGCCTTTCCCAAAACCAAACATGTCCGCAAATAATTCTGTTAAAAATCACGGCTGGCTCGTGGCGTTTTCCGGCCTCGGTATCAATCTCGCACTCGGCATTCTCTACACCTGGAGCATGTTCAAGGCGGCTATCGAAAAAGATTTCGGCTGGAAGGGCGACCAATTGAATGATCCCTACGCGTTGTGCTGTCTTGTCTTTGCCTTCGCCATGATTCTCGCCGGACGCTGTCAGGATAAATTCGGTCCGCGCGTCACCGCATCCATCGGTGGATTGCTCGTCGGCGCGGGCATGGTTTTGATTTCCACAAACAACAGCTATTCAACGTGGCTACTTGGCTTTGGTGTGCTCGTCGGTGTTGGCATCGGTTTCGGCTATTCCTCGGCCACGCCGCCCGCGTTAAAATGGTTTCCGCCGGCGAAAACCGGGCTCGTTGCTGGCATCGTCGTCGCCGGTTTCGGACTTGCGCCGGTTTATCTCGCGCCGACGTCGCAATTTCTCCTCGGCCATTTCGGTTTGCAAAAATCCATGCTCATTTTCGGCCTCGCGTTCACCGTCATCGTCTGCGGCCTTGCGCAATTGCTAAAAAATCCGCCAACCGGTTTTGTGGCAGCGCCGCAAAATTCTGCGGCGTCAAAAATTTCCGTCGTTAGTTCTACGCCGGGCGAAATGTTGCGCAGTCCGATGTTCTATCTGCTGTGGCTGATTTACTTCATTGGTGCCGGTGCAGGCTTGATGGTCATCAGCAGCGTCAGCGGCATGGCGAAGAAAAGCATGGGCGAATCCGCGTTTATCGCCGTCGCCGTCATGGCCATCGGCAACGCTGGCGGGCGCATTCTTTCCGGCATCCTGTCCGACAAAATCGGTCGCCGCTGGACGCTTTTTCTCGTGCTGCTCATTCAAGCTGCGCTGATGTTCATCGCGATTCCGATCACGGCCAACAAGGGAACTACGCCCGCGCTCATCGTGTTGCTCGCCACGTTCATTGGTTTCAACTACGGGGCAAATCTCGCGCTGTTCCCGTCGCTCACAAAAGATTTTTGGGGGCTGAAAAGTTTCGGGATGAACTACGGCATTCTCTTCACCGCGTGGGGCGTCGGCGGATTCGTTTTGAGCCGGTTGCAGCAGATGTTGACCGTCGCGAACCACGGCAGTTTTGAAAATTCCTTCATCGTGGCCGGTGCCTTTCTGCTCGGTGGCACAGCGCTGACTCTGTTCATCAAACCGCCCACAGCAAAAGCCTGAAACCAAAAGTGGTTTAATCGCGTCCGTATCAATAATCATTTTCAAATCATGAAATCAAAACACCTCATCGTCGTCGCGCTTGCGGTCGCCCTTCAATTCACTGCCAGCGCGCAAACTAACGCGTCCGGCACCAACGCAGTCGCTCCCGCCGTTCACGTCAACAACGCTATCGGCTTGGCCAAACATAAAGGCCAGCGCACGGATGACATACTCGCCCGCGCCAAAGCTGCGCCCGGCGATTACGATATCGAATTCATCGGCGACTCCATCACGCAAGGTTGGGAAAATCCCGCTCCCAAAGGCGGTAAAAATGTGTGGGCGGAATTTTACGGCAAACGCAAGGTCATCAATATGGGCGTCAGCGGCGATCGCACTGAAAATGTCCTCTGGCGCTTTGAGAATGGTCAACTGGATGGCATCAAAGCCAAAGTTGCCGTCGTCATGATTGGCACGAACAATTCCGGCAAAGGTCGCAACACGCCTGATGAAATTCTGGCGGGTGTCGTCGCTGTGTTGAACCAGATTCGCGCGCGCCAACCGGAAACCAAAATTCTGCTGCTTTCTATTTTCCCGCGCGGTGCGACGTTTAGTGAACAGCGTGGCGACCTTCTGCAGGTCAATCAAGCGCTCGCGAAACTGGACGATGGCAAGAATCTTTTCTACCTCGACTTCGGTTCGCAGTTGATTGAGGCCGATGGTTCCATCTCCAAGAGCATCATGCCCGACGCGTTGCACCCCAACGAAACCGGCTACAAAATCTGGGCCAACGCCACCGAGCCGAAATTGAAAGAACTGCTCGGCGAAAAATAATTTTTGCTACTCTCACTGAACGGCGCGCAAAAGTTTGCGCGCCGTTTTATTTTCTTGGTAAGGCTGTTTTCACTGCTTCACCCAAAGCAGAAACCATCTTTTGTAACTGTGCGGACGCGGTGCAATACGGTGGCATCAGCACAATCACATTGCCCACCGGCCGCGTCAGGACGCCGCGCCGCGCCATCGCTTCGCACACACGGATGCCCGCGCGTTCGCGTAACGGAAACGGTTCGCGCGTGCGCCAGTTTTTTACTAGCTCCACACCTGCCACCAAGCCGACCTGCCGAATGTCGCCGACGTGTGGCAACGCCCAGAGGGTTTGCAATTCGTTGTGTAATTGCTTTTGCAATCGCGCCCGTTGGAGCACGGAAGCTTTGGTGGCCAGCAAATCCAGACTCGCGAGCGACGCGGCAGCACCGAGTTGATTGCCGGTGAAACTGTGACCGTGGAAGAATGTTTTGAACTCTTCGTATTCGCCTAGAAACGCCTCGAAAACTTTTTGCGTGGTCAGCGTCGCGGCCATCGGGAGATAGCCGCCGGTCAAACCTTTCGCCACGCACAAAAAATCGGGAGTGATGCCGACGCGTTGCGTCGCAAATAATTTCGCCGATGCCGGATTTTTGGTGACGTTGGCGATGGCTTTGTCGTCCACATGGCACGTCATGCCGGTGCGACCGAAACCGGTCATGACTTCGTCGGCAATCAGGAGCGCGCCGTGGTGGCGGGCGATTTCGGTGACTTGTCCCAACCACCCGCTCGGCTGTGGAATCATCCCCGCCGCACCTTGCATCAACGGCTCGAAGACAAAGGCGGCGTAGGGATTACCTTTTTTCTTCTGCGCGGCAAATTTCTTTTCCACCAGCCCGACACATTCCCATTCGCACTTGCGATATTTCCGCGCGTCGTTGCGTTCCGGTTTCGCAAGGTTGAACGGACAGCGATAGCAATACGGCGACATCACTTTGTCGGTGGCAAACAACATTCCGCCGTAAGCTTTGTGAAATAAATCAATGTGGCCGAGCGAAACCGCGCCAATGGTGTCGCCGTGATACGCGCCGTCGAGGGACAGAAAGCGGGGCTTGGACTTCGCGCCGCGCGTGCGGCGGGTAAATTCGTAAGCCAACTTGAGCGCGACTTCGAGCGCGGTGGAGCCATCGTCGGAAAAGAAAACTTTTTCCAAAGAAGCGTTGGCCGTTTTAGTTTTTGAAATAAATTTTGGCGGACGATGTCCGTTTGAAGCGGCCACGCTCAATCCGTTCGCCGCAATTTTCACCAACCTTTCCGCCAGCAAGCTTGCCGGTTCATTTGCAAAGCCCAGCGCCGAGCTGTGCGAAATCTTCTTCAACTGCCGCGTGATGGCGGCATTGATTTTCGGATGCTGATGACCGTGAAGATTTGTCCAGATGGAAGCATTGGCGTCGAGGAACTCGCGACCTTTGACATCGCGCAACACCGCACCTTTGCCCGACGCGATGACAATCGGCTCGCGTCGTAGCCAGTCGCGCATCTGCGTGAACGGATGCCAGACAAATTGTTGGTCGAGTTGAGCGAGTTTGTGCATTGCCAAAATTTATTTTCCAATCGCCAATTTATTAAGAACGGCAACGAGCTCGGCCACATCTGCGGCTGTATGTGCGGCGGTCAAAGTCACGCGCAAACGCGCGGAGCCACGCGCGACGGTCGGATAACGAATGGCGGGAACGAAAATATTTTGCTCGCGTAATTTTGTCGCCGCTTCCAGCGCCCGGTTTTCATCGCCAAGAATCAATGGGATGATGGCGCTCGTGATTTTTGTGTTTTCAATTTTAAGTTTTGAGCGCAACTCGTTGCAAAGCGCAAAAAGATTTTTTCGGCGCGTTTCACCTTCGGCGGATTGGGCGATTTGGATGCCAGCCATGGCAGTGGCGGCAGCTGCGGGAATCGGCGCGGTGCTGAAAATAAAACTGCGGGCGCGGTTCACCAGAAAATCAATCAGCGCGCGGCGACCGCAAATGTAACCACCGCTCGCGCCGAGCGCCTTGCCGAGCGTGCCCATCTGGATTTCGATTTGATTGCTGACGCCAAGTTCGTCCGCAAGACCGCGACCGTTTTCACCAATGATGCCGGTGGCGTGCGCTTCATCCACCATCAGCCACGCGCCGTATTTTTCTTTCAGCACGACGATTTCGCGCAGCGGCGCGGCGTCGCCATCCATCGAGAAAATACTTTCGGTGACTACGAGGGTTTGGCCCTGCGAATTTGTTCGCGACCAACGTAATTTGTCTTCGAGGTCGTTCAGGTCGTTGTGGTCAAAGATACGAAGTTTCGCGCCGGAAAGTTTCGCGGCGTCCACAATGCAGGCGTGAACCAGCTTGTCGAGAATGACGATGTCGCTCTTGCCGACCAGCGCGGTGATGCTGCCGACGGCAGCGGCGTAGCCGGTGGAAAACGTCAGCGCGGCTTCCGATTTTTTGAAGGCAGCGAGTGTTTCTTCCAGTTCGTGGAACGGAGCGAGTGAGCCGCAGATGAGTCGGGAAGCGCCCGAGCCCGCGCCATATTTTTCCACCGCGCGAATGGCCGCTGCTTTTAACGTCGGATGATTGGCAAGACCGAGATAATCGTTGGAAGAAAAATTGAGAAAAGTTTTGCCGCCGATCTCAATGCGCGTGCCGGGCGCGGAATCCACGCGGCGCAACTCGCGGAACAAGTTTTGTTCACGCAAGCTGGCGAGTCGCTGGTTGAGTTCTTCGGCGAATGAAGTCACGGCGGAGAATTTACGATTTACGATTTACGATTTACGAGCCTAAAGATGGGCTGCGCGTCCATCGTAAATCACCAATCAATAATCATTGGGGCGGAATCGCCCAGCGACCTTCGATCAGGCTGGCGGCGACGTGACCGGAATGAGCGAGCACAGTTTCGTAACTCTTGGCGACCTTGCCGGAAAACGGAATCGCGATCAAATCCGCGCTGGCATTAGCTGAAAGCTCGCCGATTTTTTTGGCAAGGCCGAGGGCGCGGGCGCCGTTGACGGTGGCCATCTGCAAAATTTCTTCAGCCGAAAGGCGTTTGTCAGCGTCAGCCAAGGCGCGCATTTCCGCGAACATATCCAGTTCCGGTTTTTGTTTTCCGATTTTACGCACGGTAGCAAGGCTGTCCGTGCCGAGTGCAATATTCACGCCGGCACTGGTGAGCCTACCGCGTTCAAACGGAGGGTGCTTGAAATAATCGTGACTGCGCGGGCAGTGGACGACATGGGTTTTATTTTTGGCGAGTAACGTGGCGTCGCCGCGCGCGAGGCAGTTGACGTGGATGGCGAGAACATTTTCGCCGAGCAATTTATTTCGCGCCAGATGTGCGACAGGCGAGCCGAGGCCGCAGTCGGAGTTATCGCGCTCGTTGCGTTTGAGCCAGTCGTGCATTTCGCCTTCCGCATTTTGGAACATGTTGAATTCCTGCGTGGATTCGGCGACGTGGATGCTGACGCGCCATTTGCGTTTTTGCGCAGTGCGGGCGGTGAGCCGCAACAGTTCCGGCAAAGTAGAGTAGGGGGCGTGCGGCGAAAGGGCGGCGCGATGGCGCGGGTGCTTCAGTGAATCCATCGTCGCCACGGCTTCGCGCAAAATATCTTTGGGCGCGCGGCGCGATTTGATGCCGGTCATTTCGAGAAAGGAAAAAATCCGTAGTGGCGTTGCGTCCCAAACTTCCGGCAGTAAATCAGGCATGCACTCGATATCGCCAACGGTGGTCGTGCCGGTTTTCAAAAGTTGATGCGCGCCGCGCAGCCAGGAGCGGGCGTAGTCTGAATAGCTCCAGCCACTTTTGTGTGCGGTGATGGCGGCGATCCAGTCGGTAAAAGTTTTTGGCGGCGATAGTTCGCCAGCCATGTCGGTGTAATCAAGGTGACAATGGGCGTTGACGAGACCGGGCAAGAGAATAACTTCGCCAAGGTCGAGAACTTTTTCGCGTTGGTGCGGGCGCAAATCTTTCCACGCCGTGACGGCGCGGATTTTATTGCCATCAATCAAAACCGCGCCGTCCTCGATGGGCGGCGCGGTGATTGGAAGAATTATTTTTGCCCGTAAAATCATTGCTTAATCCGCTTCCTGCCGGGTGCGTTTGGAACGGGCGCCAACTTTATGTTTCGCTGCTTTGACCTTGCTGTGGCGTTTGCGGATTTGCGCTTCGATTTTTTTCTCAACGGCATCAATCGCCGCGTAAAGGTCGCTTTCGATGTCCTTGGCGAACAAGTCCGGTCCGCGCACGCCGAGGCGGATGGAGCAGCTGAATTGTTTTTCCGGCACGCGGGTGTTGTCGTGTTCGAGCGTGACGCGCGCGTCCACGATGCGTTGATCCATGTGATCCAATTTCTCGAGTCGGGCGATGACATGATCTTCAATCGCCTTGGTGAGCGTGACGTTGTGGGTGGAGAGAATCAGTTTCATAAAAAAAGAATGCGCCCTAAGTGTGCGAAAATCCAGTTTTTCCTTTCGTCAAAATTCTGACAGCGGGATTCGTGCCAAAATCGCTTGAGATTCCAGCCGTTTGAGTTATGTTGCCGCGCAGATGGGACTTGGACTACAACTTTCGCAACGACTCTCGCAATCGCTGGTGCTCGCACCGCAGTTGCAGCAGTCGCTCGCTTTGCTCCAAGCACCGTCGCTTGAACTCAAGGCGCTCGTCGAACAAGAACTCCAGCAGAATCCCGTGCTCGAAGAAATTTCCGAACAGGAAATCGACTTGCGCGAAAAATCTCCGGGCAGCGACGATTCCGAAACGCCGACCACTCCTGATTTCGCTGAGCCGCCGGAAGATATTCAGCCGGACGCCGCTGCTGAACGTTTGGCGAATGATCCCGTGGATGATTTTCAGGCCGAGTTTGAAAAGCTCGTGCAAATGGATCAGGACTGGCGCGACCATTTTTCGCAGACTAACACCGTGAGCCGTTCGTCTGCCGAGGACGAGGAGAAGCGTGAGTTCATGTTCAACTCCATTACCGTTGAGGCATCGCTCGCGCAACACTTGATGGAGCAAGTGCGCGACACGGATTTGAATGAAGAAGACCGCGCCATCGCCGAGTTAATCATCGGCAACATTGATGATTACGGCTATCTCATGGCCACCATCGAGGAGCTCGCAGCCTCCGCCAATCAACCTATCGAAAAATTTTCGGGAGTGCTCAAAGTCATTCAAGGTTTCGAGCCCGTTGGTGTGGGCGCGCGCGACTTGCGCGAATGTCTGATGCTCCAACTCGAACGCGCGGGCAAACAGGAAACTCTTGAGTATCGCATCATCCGCGACCACATGGAGGCGCTCGGCAAACGGAAAATTCCCGAAATCGCGCGCGGCACTGGGCAGGACGTGGACGACGTTCAGGAAGCCCTTGCGCGCATTGGCCGCCTTGAACCGCGACCTGGCCGCGCGTTTCTGCCGGTCGTCGAGCAATACGTCGCGCCGGAAGTTTTTGTCGTGAAGAACGGCGACGATTTCACCGTCACGACCAATGACGAGCAGATTCCGCATCTGCGCATCAGCAATGTTTACAAGGATTTGATGTCCGCCGGCGAAAATAATGCGGAAGTGAAAAATTACATCCGCGAAAAAATTCGCGCCGGAAAATTTCTCATCAAGAGTTTGCACCAGCGGCAGACGACCATCTGCAACATCGGCAAGGAAATCGTCAAACGCCAGCGCGACTTCATGGAAAAAGGCGTCGCGCATCTTAAGCCGATGACGATGTCGCAAGTCGCCGATGTGGTCGGCGTGCACGAGACCACCGTGAGCCGCGCCGTTTCCGGCAAATACATCCAGACGCCGCAGGGCGTGTTTGAGATGAAATATTTTTTCACCGCCGGCCTGCAAAACGCCCACGGTGCCGACGTTTCCAACACCAGCGTGAAGGACATGATTGCCGAGATTTTCAAGGCCGAGGACACCGCCAAGCCGTTGTCCGATCAGGAAGTGGTGAAAATGCTGACGGCGAAGGGAATCAACATTGCTCGCCGCACTGTGGCGAAATACCGCGACGAACTGGGCATCCTGCCGTCAAATCTGCGCCGGGTTTATTGAACTGATTTACGCGACGCGTTTTTCAATCAGTTTTGCATCGGCAAACAATTCTTCCGTTCCGAAGAAACAATGGAAATTAGCCAGTCTAAATTTATCCTGCTTTACGAAAAGCGATTGCCCAAGAACTGAAAAACTTTTTTGCGCTTGCAACAAGAACAATCATTTCTCCAGAAGGTTTCACACAACATAGAAGCGCTCCTGGCCGTGGTTTTTGCTTGGACACGATAAATTCAAAAGCGTAGCCGCCCATAATAAATAAATAGCTTTTTTGGTGATGACCTAACCGTCTCTTTGGTTGTCCAATACCATCTTCACAACCGTTTTCATTAAGTCGTAAATCAATCATGATACACGAATAATCTGTGTATAAACCGGGGTTTTCTGCATTCAGTAATTCTTGCAACTTTGTTTCATGAAATTCACCTAGATTTACTTCTTTGAAAAATGAGCCGCGCGAAATACCCGCTCGCCACAAGATAGACATTTGGAAAAGTTTTAATCGCTTGTATTCAACCTTAACTTTTCGAACTTCGAGCAAATCTTCAACTTGGAACCGTTCGGTGATTTCATGGAGACGATTGCCCATTTCTAATTTTTTAAGTGGCAGCGGTGAGTTTCCGTATAACAAATCACGCACATAAGTTTCATTTTTCTGAAATTTTTGTTCGCAATCGGAACATAATAACTTTTCTTTCATTCCAATTATCTTTTCCCATTGCCCTCGTTGTTTCACACCGCCTTCAAAATGGGGATTTGCACTCAATAAAATAGAAAACGGTTGGCTGATTCCTTGAGAACCGGTGACTAGATTATGCTCCAAACCGCGAATGTAAAAATCGGGGATGATGTGTGATTCTTTTAAGGGACTTACATTCCCGCAAAGTTTGCAAGTGCCATTCATAAAATCACCAAACTTCCACCGGCCCTTTTGGAACGGGAATGTGCGTGCGCGTGGTGGAATCCGGTTCGCGCATGAAGGACGCCACCAGCGGTGCTTGTTGGAAACGCGGCAGCAGTTCGCCGCGTTCATCCAAAAATTGTTTTCGCCAGCGGATGTAGCTTTCCAGAATTTCGTGGAACTGCGCTTTGGTCGCGACTTGCACGACCTTCTTGTTGAATTCATGGCACGGGCCAAATCGTTTGGCATACCACGGCGCGACTTTGCGGAACATCCGGCAGCCGAGTTCCTCGCCAAAAACTTCAATCATCAAATCCAGATGTCGGCACATCACGCGGACGCGTTCGGCAAAACTGGCTTCGGGCGGTTGTTCGCCGGTTTGTAAAAGCTGCAACGTGCGCTTGAAAATCCACGGGTCGTAAAACGCGCCGCGTCCGATACTCACGCCGGCGCAACCGGTTTCGTCCAACATCATTTTCGCAGCTTGCGGCGTGACCACGTCGCCGTTGCCGATGATGGGAATTTTTTTTACGGCTTCAACCACTTTGCGGATGCCGGCGAGATTTACCGTGCCACCAAAACCTTGCTCGCGTGTGCGTCCGTGAACAAAAATTGCGGCTACACCGGCGTCTTCGAGCGCGCGTGCCAAATCGGGCGCGGTCAAATTATCATCGTCCCAGCCGAGGCGCATTTTGGCGGTGACGGGAATTTTTACGGCGTTGACCATGCCGCGAACGAGCGCGGCGGTTTTGTCGAGTTCGGTCATCATGGCCGAGCCACCGCCGATCTTGACGACTTTTTTGACAGGGCAACCCATGTTGATGTCCACGGAAACCGCACCGTGCGCTTCGACGATGAGCGCGGCATCGCGCATTTCTTCGGCGACGCTGCCAAACAGTTGCACGGCGAGCGGTGAATCTTCGGGTCGCGTTTCAATCAACTTGAAAGCTTTGTCGCGTTTTTCCAAAAGAGAGCGCGCGTTGACCAAATCGGTGGTGCACAAACCGACGCCGCCGACTTCGCGCACGACGAGGCGGAAGGGCAGGTTGGTGTAGCCCGCCAGCGGCGAGAGAAACAGATTTGATTTGAGCGTGAGCGAACCGAATTGCACGCGCCGAGGTTAGGCCAAAGTCACGCGTTGCGGAAGGCGGAATGCTGTGTTAGTCTGGCTAACCAAAATGTTAGACGACGATTCCAATTCCAAGGACAGCGGCGCGAAGAAAAAGCCGCCAGGTAACGGCTTTAACAAGGCGAACAGTTTTACCCTGCTCGCGTGGGCGGCCATCATCGCGCTGACCGTCGGGCTGTTCACAATGCGCAATCACATTTCGACGCCCACGGTGACTTTGTCGCAATCGGATTTCCTCGACAAGTTCGCGTCCAACCAGATTGCGCACGCGACGATTAATTTCAATGCGCAGTCCTCGCCGCTGACGCCAATTAGTGGTGAGTTTTTTGAAACCAGCACAAACGGTAAGGCTGCGAAAATCGCCTTCGTTTCGCCCAACGCGATGTTGACGCAAAAGATGCTCGATCAACTTTTGGTCTCGCACAACATCGAAGCTGGTGCGCCGAACGCGGCATTGACGCAGCTCATTTGGGGCGTTGCACCATTTTTGATTCTCGGTTTGCTGTTCTGGTTTTTCTTCATTCGCCAAATCAAGGCGGCGGGCAAAGGCGCGTTGAGCTTCGGCAAAAGCAAAGCAAAGATACTTTCCAAAGATCGCAACAAAACCACGTTCAAGGACGTCGCGGGTGTGGAAGAGGCGATGGAGGAAGTATCCGAGCTTGTGGAATTTTTGAAGGATCCAAAAAAATTTCAACGTCTTGGTGGCCGCATTCCTAAAGGCGATTTGATGATTGGCCCTCCCGGCACTGGTAAAACACTTTTGGCGAAAGCGATTGCCGGCGAGGCGGACGCGGCGTTTTTCAGCATCAGCGGTTCGGACTTCGTGGAGATGTTTGTCGGCGTCGGTGCAAGCCGCGTGCGCGATATGTTTGAGCAGGCGCGTAAGTCCACGCCGTGCTTGATTTTCATTGATGAAATTGACGCGGTCGGTCGCTCGCGCGGTCACGGTCTCGGCGGTGGCAACGACGAACGCGAGCAGACTTTGAATGCGCTGCTCGTCGAGATGGACGGCTTCGACACGCAGGAAGGAATTATTATTATTGCCGCGACGAACCGTCCTGACGTGTTGGATCCCGCGCTGTTACGCCCCGGCCGTTTTGATCGTCAGGTCACAGTGAATTTGCCTGACGTTCGCGGACGCGAGGCGATTTTGAAAGTTCACGCAAAGAACGTGAAGCTCGCGCCGAATGTGGATTTGTCCATCATTGCGCGCGGCACGCCGGGTTATTCTGGTGCGGAGCTGGCAAATTTATTGAACGAAGCTGCGTTGCTCGCCGCGCGCACTGGCAAAAAATCTATTGATATCGGTGAGCTGGAAGAAGCCCGCGACAAAGTTCGTTGGGGCCGTGAACGCCGCAGTATGGCGATGTCTGACGAGGAAAAACGCGGCACGGCGTGGCACGAAGCTGGTCATGCGCTCGTGAATGTTTTGTTGAAGAACACGCATCCGCTGCACAAGGTCACGATCATTCCGCGTGGTCGAGCGCTCGGCGTCACGATGATGTTGCCGAAGCGCGACATCTTGAGCCAGCGCAAGAAACAGTTGGTAGATGATATTGCTGTGGCGATGGGCGGGCGCATCGCCGAGGAGTTGGTAACAAACGATATTTCCTCCGGCGCGAGCGGTGACATTCAGATGGCCACGCAAATGGCGAAGGCGATGATCATGCATTGGGGCATGAGCGATAAATTGGGCAACGTGCTTTACGGCGACAGCGAAGAATATGTTTTTCTCGGTCGCGACATGAAACGCTCCAAGGAATATAGCGAAGAAACTGCCAAGGCCATTGACGCTGAAGTGAAGCGTTTGGTGGAAGACGGTTACAACACCGCGAAAAAACTCATCGAGGAAAATCGCGACAAGTTGGAAATCATTGCCAACGGTTTGCTGGAATACGAGACGCTCGACGGTGTGCAGGTGGAAGAAATCATCCGCACCGGCACATTCACGCCGCCGCCGAAACCGCCGTTGAATATGACGCCGATGATGGGTGCACCCGCGGGCACGCCGTTGCCGGAAGCTCCGGCCAAACCCACACCGCCAAAATTACCCGGCCTCGGTGCGCCGACACCGGCTCCGGCAGGTTGAAATATTTTAAATGCACAACGGCGGTCAAGTGGCCGCCGTTTTTTTATTTTGAAAAATGCTTAACGCACCCGTCACGAGGATGAATCCATCTGCTGATGGCGTTGGCAGCGCAGCAAGCGCTAGTCATAATTCGGCTGAAAGTTGGTTTGAAATCTATTTTGCACTGCGGATTTTTTTATCCCGCCTGAAAAAAAAGCAACAGGCACAAAAAAATTCCACGCGTGAATGAATTCAATTCGCTGTAAAAACAGCGTTTTTAATACTTGGCATCGCCATTGCTAAACACGTCTCGGTTGTGGTTTTGGGTGGGGAACCGTGGTGCAGGCAGCGGTCAGTTGGGGAACTGACGGTTGTTTGTCCGCGCTGAAACATGGAGGAACGCAACGCACGCGCCCGTCGGGTTTGTCTGAAGTTTGAACCGCGCATGAAAAAGGAGATGGCGGTCGGCTCCGGTTGAATGGATGAGGCGCGTGCGTGCAACCAAAAAATGCCTGTCTTGCCTTACATCACTCTTCTCGTCGTGACAGCGCGCGCTGCGTGGTTTAATTTTCGCGGATGGAAAAAACGACTCTGACTCTCGGCCACTCGCCCGACCCGGATGACGCCTTCATGTTTTACGCGCTCGCGAAGGATTTGATTCCGACGCACGGCTATCATTTTAACCATATTTTACAAGATATCCAGACGCTGAATGAGCGAGCCACGCGCGGCGAACTCGATATCTCCGCTGTGAGCATTCACGCTTACGCCTACGTTTCCGACAAATACGCATTGCTCCCGAGCGGCGCGAGCATGGGCGATGGCTACGGTCCGATGCTGGTCGCCAAACAAAAATTCTCCCGCGAAGAAATTCTGAAAAAGAAAATCGCCGTGCCCGGAACCATGACCAGCGCGTTTCTCGCCTTGCAACTCTGGCTCGGCAAATCGGCGAAAGAATTCAATTACGTCGTTGTGCCATTCGATCAAATTTTCACGGCGGTAAAAAATGGCGTGGCTGAAGTCGGCTTAATCATTCACGAAGGACAGCTCACGTTTCAAAATGAAAAGTTAGTATTGTGCGAAGACCTCGGTGTTTGGTGGGGACGCGAAAATAACGGCCTGCCGCTGCCGCTTGGCGGCAACGTCATCAACAAGAAGTTCGATCTCGCAACCCGCAAAAAAATTTCTGACACGCTCACCGCGAGCATTCAATACAGCTTGGATCATCGCCCGGAAGCCGTGCAACACGCGCTGCAATATGCCCGCGACATGGGGCGCGACCTCGCGGATAAATTTGTCGGGATGTATGTCAATCACTGGACGCTCGATTACGGCGACAAAGGCCGCGAATCCATCCGCCGCTTTCTCGGCCAAGCTTTTGAGCGCGGCTTGATTCCGCACCGGCAGGAATTAGAATTCGTCGTTTAAGACGTTCGCAAAGCATGCGATGAAGCCGTCCTTCTGTGTCAAGTTCGCTTGTGCGATTGCCTTTTTTACTTTGGTGGCAACGGCGTCAGCGGAAAGTTTTCTGGTTTACTTCGGCACTTACACGAACGCGTTGAGCCGGGGCATTTACGTTTCACGATTGGACGCGGAAACGGGAATGCTTTCCGCGCTGGAACTCGCGGCGGAAACACCGAATCCATGTTTTATCAACCTTTCGCCGGATGGAAAATTTCTCTACGCGGCGAACAGCGTCAAAACTTTCAACGGCGAAAACGCTGGCGCTGTTAGCGCGTTCGCGATTGATAAAGTTTCCGGCAAGCTGAAATTGCTCAACGAAAAATCTTCCGGAGGCAGCGGGCCGTGCCATGTGAGCGTGGATGCTACTAGCAAAACTTTGTTTGCTGCCAATTACGGTGGCGGCAGCGTTAAATCTATTTCGCTCAATCAGGACGGCAGTTTGAGCGATGGTGGAAACTTTTTCCAATTTCACGGCCACAGCGCAAATACAAATCGGCAAGCTGGGCCGCACGCGCATTTCATGACGACGGATCCGTCAAATCGTTTTGCGCTCGCGTGCGATTTGGGCACGGACAAAGTGATGATTTATAAACTTACCGACGGGATTTTGACGCCGAATAAAAACTCGTTTGCGACTGTGCCGTCAGGTTCTGGCGCGCGGCATCTGGCATTCAGCCGCGACGGAAAATTTGTTTATGTCATTAACGAGATGGCTTGCACGATTACGGCGTTCGCGTGGGATTCGAAAAATGGAAAACTGAATTTTGTTGAAACCATTTCCACACTGCCGTCGGATGTGGCGGTGCAAAATAGTTTCACGGCGGCGGAAATTTTGGTTCATCCGTCTGGTAAATTTGTTTACGCGACGATTCGCGGACACGATAGCGTAAGCGTCTTCGCGATCGACGCGCTCAATGGCAAGTTGACGTTTGTGCAAAATATTTCGGCTGGCGGTAAAGTTCCGCGTGGACTTGGAATTGACCCGACGGGACGCTGGCTCATCACAGCCAATCAAAAATCTGATAACGCGGTGGAATTCGCCATTGATGCGGCGACCGGAAAACTTTCGCCGACCGGTCAAGAATTGAAAATCGGCGTGCCAGTGGATGTGAAGTTTGTGCAGTGAACTGTGGGTTTACCTCCAAATTTAGCATTGTCAGACAGGGTTTATCTGATAACTTGTGCGTCCCTTGTCACTGGAATTATTTTGGCGGCGGGGAAAACGGCCTTCAAATTTGCCTTCGTGTGAAAGCAAGCGGCCATAACCACATCAAATAAAATCCTGTGTTCCGCAGGATGCCTTGAATGAATTCGAGGTGAAAACCAAAGGAAAATTAGCAACATGAGCACAATTGGAGTTAAAGAACTGTTGGAAGCGGGCGTCCATTTCGGACATCAAACGAAGCGCTGGAATCCGAAGATGAAACCGTTCATTTTCGATGCGCGCAACGGCATTCACATCATTGATTTGAGCAAAACCGAAGCGCAGTTGACTGCCGCTTTGAATTATCTTTCCAACGCCGTCCGCAAAGGTGGAAAGATTTTGTTCGTCGGCACGAAGAAACAGGCGCAGATTTGCGTCAAGGAAACCGCGAAGGAAACCGGCCAGATGTTCGTCACGGAACGTTGGCTGGGCGGAACGCTGACCAATTTCGCCACGGTTAAAACGTCCATCAAACGTCTCAAAGAAATTGAACGTTGGGAAACCGACGGCACGATGGGTGGTTACGTTAAACAGGAACAAGCTGCGATCCGCCGTGAAGGTGCGCGCTTGAATAAATATTTCGACGGTCTTCGCGAGTTGGACAAGATGCCCGCTGCGTTGTTCGTGGTGGACGTGAAACGCGAACACAACGCCGTGGCTGAAGCGAAGAAGCTGGGCATTCCGGTCGTCGCGCTCGTGGACACGAACTGCGATCCCGAAGATGCGGATTATCCAATTGCCGCGAACGACGACGCGATTCGCTCCGTGCGTTTGTTGCTCGGCGCGGTGGCTCAGGCCATCACGCAGGCGCGTGCGGAATTCGAATCCAAAAAATCCCGCCGCGTGAATGAAGAAACGGCCGCTGCGCCGGTTGAAGCGGCCGCGCCGGTTGCCGCCTAAATTGCGGTCAAAGTAAATTCAATGGGGCGGACGAAAATAATTTCGTCTGCCCCGAACTTTTAAACTTCAACATTTAACATTCAAAAAATATGGCTGAAATTACTGCTGCAAATGTGGGCAAGCTCCGTGAAATGACGGGCGTGGGCATGATGGAATGCAAAAAGGCGCTCGTCGAAGCGCAAGGCAACATCGAGGCCGCCGTGGACTTGCTCCGCAAATCCGGCGCCGCGAGTGCCGCAAAAAAAGCGACGCGTGAAGCGCGCGAAGGCGTCATCGCCCAATTCATCGCGCCCGGTGGCAAATCCGGCGTGTTGGTGGAGGTGAATTGCGAAACCGATTTCGTGGCGCGCAATGATGCGTTTCGCGCGTTCGCGGATGAAATTGCCAAGAAAGTTTCTGCGGATGCGAACGCCAATCTCGAAGCCGATCGCGAAGCTGCGGTGGGCAAGATGGGTGAAAACATCAAGATCACCCGCAACGCTCGCCTGGAAGTTTCCGGCAATGGCGCGGTCGCCGCTTACATTCACACCGGCGCTAAAGTCGGCGTGCTGGTGGAAGTCGGTTGCACCAAACCCGACACCACTGGAAAAGAAGAATTCAAGCAGCTCGTGAAAGACATCACGTTGCAAATCGCCGCCGGTTTCCCGCAGGTGGTTTCCCGCGAGAACGTCGCGCCGGAAGTCATCGCCAAGGAACGCGAGATTGCCGCGCAATCCGACCGCTTGAAAGGCAAGCCTGCTGCTGCGATGGAAAAAATCCTCGCCGGTGTCCTGGATAAATTCTTCCAGACTTATTGTCTCGTGGATCAAGGCTTCGTGAAACGCAATTCCGAAGTCAGCGTGAAAGAACACGTCGCGCAAATCAGCAAGCAACTCGGCGACGAAGTCAGCATCCGCCGTTTCGTGCGTTTCCAAGTTGGCGAAGCCACGGCGTAAACGTTTGTAAATATAATTCTCAAGGCGTCCAGCGATGGACGCCTTTTTTGCTTGTTGGTGGAGTTTGGTTTGACCGGCGACAGTTTGGTTGCTAAAAAGAGGCGTGATTTCACTCACCCCTTCAAACTTATGAGCAAAACCAAAAAACCTCAATTTTCCAGGATTCTGCTCAAGTTGAGCGGTGAAGCGCTGGGCGGTCAAGCTGGCGTGGGCATTTCTGCCGAAGCCGTGCAAAGCATGGCGGAACAGATTTGTGAAGTGCGTGCGCTCGGCGTGCAAGTCGTCGTGGTCGTTGGCGGAGGAAATATTTTTCGTGGGCTGACCGGCAGCAAGCGCGGCATTGAACGCGCCACCGGTGATTACATGGGAATGCTCGCGACAATCATCAATTCACTCGCGCTGCAGGACGCATTGGAAAAACTGGGTGCGCCGACGCGCGTGCAAAGCGCGATTGCGATGTCGCAAATTGCCGAATCATTTATCCGCCGTCGCGCCGTTCGCCACTTGGAAAAGGGCAGGGTGGTGATTTTCGGCGGCGGAACGGGCAATCCCTATTTCTCCACGGACACAGCGGCGGCATTGCGAGCGAATGAAATCGGTGCGGAAGTGATTTTGAAAGCGACAAAAGTGGACGGCATCTACGACAGCGATCCGAAGAAAAATCCCAAAGCTAAACGCTTCGCGCAAATCTCCTACATTGACGCACTGCAGCGGCGTTTGCAGGTGATGGACTCCACGGCGTTCTCGCTATGCATGGATAACAAGATGCCAATTATCGTTTTTGATTTCTTTCGCGCCCATAATCTCAAGCGCGTGGTTCTCGGCGAAAAAGTTGGCACGCTCGTCACCGGTTAAATTCGTTCATGCCCGAATTGCCCGAAGTTGAAGTCCTAGCACGGCATTTACGTCCGCTGTTGGTTGGGAAAACGATTTGCGGTGTCGAAGTGCGGCGCGAAAAGGTTTTGCGCCCGACCACGCCTTCTTGCTTCAAAAAAGCATTGGCTGGCGCAAGGTTTCTCGGACTGCAACGACGTGGGAAATATCTGCTGTTTGAATTACGGCCAAAAAATTCGCGTAAAGAAATACTTTTGCTCGGTCATCTCGGCATGACGGGGCGAATGTTTCTTGCGCCAAAAAAATCACCGCCACCTAAACACACCGCAGTAATTCTTAATCTCGGCGCGCAAAATTTCATTTACGAGGACACGCGCTATTTTGGCCGGTTGACGCTGGAGATTTCATCAGCAGATAAACTTGGACCAGAGCCGTGGGATAAAACTTTCACGTCCGAGCAGTTTCATAAAAAACTAAAAGCTTCGCGTCAGCCGGTGAAAGTAAAGTTACTAGATCAGTCATTGATTGCTGGCGTCGGCAATATTTATGCGAGCGAAGCTTTGTATCGCGCCAAAATTTCTCCGCGCCGGGCCGCGAACAAAATTTCTTTGGCGCTCGCGGAAAAATTATTAACCGCCATACGCGAAGTGATGCAGGAGGCGATCGATTCTGGTAGCACGATTCCGCTGAATTTTACCGGAGGCAAGACGGACGGGCTGTTTTATTTTGGTCGCGCCGCTGGGACGCCGGATTATTACGAAGAGCGATTGCAGGTTTATGATCGTGCAAAAAAACCGTGTGTAATCTGCAATTTCCCAATCAAACGGATTATTCAGGCGGCACGCAGCACTTTTTTCTGCCCGCATTGTCAAAAAGACTGACGAAACGATTTGACGAATGCGCCGCGCCTTGTAAATTATGCGTCCGTCTGCGTTCCAGAGTAGCTCAATGGTAGAGCACGCGGCTGTTAACCGTGTGGTTGTAGGTTCAAGTCCTACCTCTGGAGCCAATTTTCACTGGCTAATTTCAGCCGCTAAATCGTGAGTCACAAAAGCGCCCGCATCGCTGCGATGATTGAGTCCTTTCAGGGACAGAAATTAAACGCGCACTACCTCAGCTATTTCGATTGCTTCAACCGGCAGCTATTTTATGAAGCCCATGACGTTCTAGAAGATTTGTGGTTGCCTGATCGTCAGGGTGTAAATGGAAATTTTTATAAGGGCTTAATCCAACTGGCAGGCGCGTTTGTGCATCTCCAAAAAAATCGGCTGCGGCCGTCTGCGGCGTTGTTCAAACTCGCGAGAGTGAATCTGGAAAAATATCAGGCGCCGCATGAACAATTAGATCTGAAAGCTGTGCTGCACCTGATTGCGGAATGGCTGCGGCAATTGGAATCGAATGACTTCACAGTTAACCCGCTTTCCGCTACGAATGTGCCGCGACTGTTTTTGAATGCTTGATTTGCCATGAACTCTAAACGAATTGTTATCGCGGGTGGCAGTGGGTTTATCGGTCGCGCGCTGGCGGCGCAATTTTCCGAGCAGGATTTTGAAGTTGTCGTTCTCACCCGCACGCCCCGCGCGCGTGCCGGAAATGTCCGCGAAGTCGCTTGGGACGGGAAAAATATCGGCGAGTGGATTCAAAATCTTGACGGCGCGGAAGCGGTCATCAATCTCACCGGAAAAAATATTAACTGCCCGCACACACCCGAAAATTTACAGGCAATAATAGCGTCGCGCGTAGATTCAGTGAATGCGATTGCGGCGGCTTTACGGCAGGTAAAAACTTCGCCGCGCGTCTGGGTGCAAGCCAGTGCAGTCGGTTTTTATGGTGATACTGGAAATGCTATCGCTGATGAAAATTCTCCGGTCGGGAGTGATGCGCTCGCAAAAATCTGTCGGCAATGGGAATCGGCGTTCACTGCCGCCGATACTCCACAGACGCGCAAAGTCACATTGCGAATCGGTTTTGTTTTGGGTCGCGATGGCGGCGCGCTGCCAGTCTTGAGTAAAATTGCTAAATTGTTTCTCGGTGGTGCGGTTGGCAGCGGTCGGCAGTATATCAGCTGGATTCACCTTGCAGATTTGGTGCAGATGTTTGTGACATCTATTAAGCAGGACAAGCTGACTGGAACTTTTAATGCCGTTGCGCCGGGGGCGACGACGAATGCTGATTTCATGCGGGAATTGCGTCGCGCGCTGCATCGTCCATGGTCTCCACCCGCACCGGAATTTGCCGTGCGCCTTGGCTCATGGTTGATGCGTTCCGAAGCGTCACTGGCGTTGATTAGTCAACGATGCGCTCCAAAAAAATTTCTTGAGGCGAATTTTCAGTTCCAATTTTCAAATCTGCGCGGCGCGTTGGCAGATCTTTGCCGCAAAGAATAATTTTATTCCAATGCAGCGGCGATGACTTCGGCCATGTGACGTGTGCGGACGGTGGCGAGATGTTGCACCTGCTGACGGCAACTGGTGCCGGAAAGAATCGTGGTTGTGCCAAAAGGTTGTTGCTTGAGTTGCGCCAACAGCGGTTCGGCGATTTTCACCGAGAGATCATATTTAGATTCCATCATGCCGAAAGCGCCAGCCATGCCGCAACAGCCAGTATCCAGCAGCGTCGCGGTGCGCCCGGGCAGACGCGCGGCGAGCTGTTGCATCGCGGCGGCGCTGGTCAAAGCTTTGGCGTGGCAATGCACATGAATCGCGAGTCGCTCCTCCTGCGCTTTGAATTTTAGCGCGTCCGGTTCGCGTTCGAGCAACTGGCCGATAAAATATTCAAATAGAAAACTGCGTGCAGCAATGTCCGTTGCGCCGGACAAATTTAATTCCCGATAATCTTCCGCGAACATGGAGTAACACGACGGCTCCAGAAAAATGATCGGCGTGGTTTCACCGGTGGCGGCGAGCAATGCAAGGTTGTGTTCGCCCAGTTTTTCGGCTTCGTCCAGATTGCCGACGCTGAAGGCGGGACGCCCGCAGCACTTGCGTTTCGCGAGCAGCGTCACAGAGAAACCGGCGGCTTCGAGCACGGCAACGGCGGCCTTGCCGATGTGTGGCTCGTGAAAACGCACAAATGTATCGTCCCATAGAATCACGCTGCCGCGATTGGGGAGCGCATTGCTTTTGTGTTTAGCAAACCAGCGGTCGAAGCGTTCGTGCGTGAATTCCGACATCGGGCGTTGGTCGCTAAGCCCGAACATTTTTGCGAGAATGTGCCGCACGGAACGTGAGTTCATGAACAGATTTGTTAGCCATGGCATCGCGCAACCAATCTGGCCCACTAAATCCAGCGAGCCGATGAGCCGTTGAAATTTGCTTTTGTGCGTGCGCTTCGTGCGCGCGTGCAGTAACTCGGCTTTGAGCAGCGGCAGATTGACGTTCGACGGACATTCGTTCGTGCAGGCGCGGCAGGAAAGGCAGTTGCTCAATGCGTATTCCAATTCTTCGGCGCGGAGCGGGTCGGCGATTTCGCGTTGTTCCAACGCGGCGCGGATCAGATTGGCGCGACCGCGTGTGGACATGCCTTCTTCGCCGGTCGCGAGATATGTCGGACACATCGTCGGCGTCTGTTTCGTGCAGCCACCGCAGCCGTTGCATTGTTCGAGGTTGGCGATAAACGATTCGTCGCGTGCGGCAAATGCCAGTTTCGGCTCGAACGGCAAAATCAAATTGTAATCCGCCCCTTGACGCAAGTGTTGGTCAATTTTGTAACGACCATCGCCAATGATTTTGCCGGGATTGAAAAGATTATTCGGGTCGAAGGCAGATTTGATTTCGCGCATCACCCGGTAAAGTTCCGCGCCGACTTGCGCCTTCAAAAATTCCGTGCGCGCGATGCCAACGCCGTGTTCTGCTGCAAGCGAGCCTTTGAACTGCGCCACGAGTGCGGCGACCTCATCGGCAATTTGTCGAAATTTTTTCAGGTCGCCGCCGCTATGCAAATCTAGCACCGGACGGACGTGTAGCAATCCCGCCGCCGCGTGGCCGTAGAACGAAGCCTCGACGCCAACGCGCCGCATCAATTCCTGCAAGCCAGTGACATACGCCGGCAAATCGCGCGGTTGAACCGCGGCGTCTTCAATAAAGCACGCAGGCTTAGCGTCGCCTTTGCGGCTCGTCAAAAGGGAAAGCCCCGCTTTCCGCATCGCCCAAACCAAATCGCGTTCGCGGTTCGTTTTCAAAATCAAACGGCGGCGGCCAATCTTCATTTTCGCGAGCTCAGCCAGTTTATCTTTCGCGTCCGCAAAAAATTCCACGATCAGGATTGCCTCACACGGCTGTCCGTCGAGATGCAGCAAATCGCGCACGGCTTGAAATTCCCGTTGGCCGCGCGTCTGGTCGAATAGCGGACGATCAACGTGCTCAATCGCCGCTGGTTGCAATGGCAAAATCTCTTGCGTGGCCGCCATCGCCTCGGTGATGGAATCAAAAAACACCACGCCCACGCCGCGTTCGGAGGGCAGGGGAACCACATTCAATTCCGCCGAAAAAATTCCCGCGAGCGTGCCCTCGCTGCCGCAGATTATGGGAATTAGATTGCTCGGTTGTTGGACGGCGCGCGCGAGTCCGTAACCCGGCCAGCGTTTCAAAAGTCCGGCGGGAAACTGTTCGCTGATGAGCAGCTCGTTTAGCGATACCAAATCTTCCACCACCGTGCGCTGGCGGCGCAGCGTTTCCAGATGCGCGCCGATGCGGGTAATTTTGCCGTCGGCCATGACGATTTCGATTTCGCGAACGTGCTGGCCGGTCGTGCCATAAACCGGCGTGTGCGCGCCGGAAGAATCATTTGCAATCATCCCGCCAAGCGTCGCGCGCGAACTCGTCGCCACGTCCGGCCCGAAACAAAAACCGAACGGTTTGAGATACGCGTTCAGTTGGTCCAGCACCACGCCCGCGCCGACGCGCACGGTGCGGGCGTCCTTGTCAAAATCCCAGATGACGCGATTGTGCCGCGCGAAATCCACGATGAGGCCATCACCGATTGCACCACCGGAAAGTCCCGTGCCGCCGCCGCGCGGCGTTACTGAAACGCCTGCCGACAACGCGGACTGAATGACGTGCGCTGCCTCAACCGTAGTTTTCGGAAACGCCACGGCCGCGGGAACGATTTGATACGGCGAAGCGTCCGTCGCGTAAAGCTGACGCGTGCGGTTATCGAACGCGACTTCGTAGTTTGCCGCGTTCAGCGTTGCCATCTGTTGAGTGGAAAGCACGGTCAACAAGCTATCGGCGTGACAGCCGGTTGACAATCGCATTAACTCATCGCCCATGAGTTCGAGTTCGCAAAAACGTTCCGAAGAAATTTTAAAGATCAGCGGCCAGTTCAAACTCGGCGCGCTTGTTACCGAATCATCGCATCCTGTCACGGCGAATCTGAGCAACGTGGCAAAAACCGACATCGCCGCCGCGCTCGGGCTATTATTTCAAGCCGATGGCGATGTCGTGAAAAAATTCCGCGAATTCGCCGCGTCCGGTCGCGCGGAGAAAATTGCTGCGGTAATTTTGGATTCGATCAAGTCCGGCGGAAAAATCTTTTTTACCGGCTGTGGTTCGACGGGACGTTTGAGCATTTTGCTGGATGCCATCTGGCGCGATTTTTTGGCGAAACAAAAAAAACCAGATTATGAAAACCGCACGTTCAGCGTGATGGCGGGCGGTGATTACGCGCTCATCAAATCCGTCGAAGGCTTTGAGGATTTTACTGCGTTCGGTGGAAAACAGATTTCTGATTTAGGTGTCTCCGCCAAAGATGTTGTCTTTGCTATCACGGAGGGTGGCGAAACCTCATTCGTCATCGGCACGGCGTGGGCGGGGGTGAAGGCGGGCGCGAAAGTTTATTTCGTCTACAACAATCCCGACGACATTTTGTGCGAACACGTCCAACGCAGCCGCGAAGTGATTCAGGCCGCGCGCATCGAGAAAATAAATCTCACGACCGGGCCGATGAGCATTACGGGATCAACTCGGATGCAGGCCACGTCCATCCAGCTTTGCGTGATGCTGACGATTTTGGAAATCGTTGTGCGCGAGTTGATCGGACAAAAATCTATCGGTGTTGCCAATGAATTTCTGGCGCAGCTTGAAACGCTGCACGCCAATTTGTGCGCGCCGGAATTTTTAACATCGCTGGCGAAGCTGGTCGCACTGGAAGAATCGGTTTATCGCGGCGGCGGAAAAAATAATTATTTCGCCGACCATCTGGGCGCGGATGTTTTGACGGACACCACTGAACGCTCGCCGACGTATTGCACGCCGCCGTTCCGCAAGTTCGATGACGCCACGGCGACGGAATCGTGGGCATATTTATTTTTGCCGGAGCCGGACGCGGTGTCCGCGTGGCGCAGCATCTTGAAACGCGAGCCGCGCTGCGTGGCTTGGAATGATTCCGAAATCCGTGCGCTCGTGACTGAAGATAAATTGGCCCGCACGCGGGAAATCATCGGCAAGATCAGCGCCCACGAATTGCGGCGCTTCCGGATTGGTTTGGACGGCGTAAAAAATCGTCCGCTGCGCCCAGGCGATTCGGCGATTGCCGTGATGAGCGAATTCGAAGCCGGCACGTTTCAGATTTCGCAACTTGAAGTGGCGCAACAATCCGGCGCGCAGACGGGGATGATTTGCTTTGGAAAAACGGAAGCCAGGAAGCGGAAAGCGGAAACCATATTAGTTTCCGTTCCATTGCCGCCGGATTATTTCCTTCTCAACGGCATTACGCGCGTGGCCGTGAAGCTGGTGATGAACGCGCTCTCCACCTGCACGATGGTCCGCTTGGGCCGCGTGATGGGCAATTACATGGTGTGGGTCGTGCCGAGCAATTTGAAGTTGATCGACCGCGCCACACGTTACATCACCAAGCTGACCGGGCTGGATTACATCGCCGCGAACGCGTTGCTGTTTGAGATCATCGAATACGTCGAGCCGCGCATGAAGGCGGATCAGGCATATCCGCCGGTCGTCGGCATGGCGGTGGTGCGGGCGAAAAATAATTTCACGAATGAGCAGGCCGAAAGCTTTTTACAGTCGCAATCAATTTGATTAAGCTCCCCGCATTATGACACTCGACGATATTCTTTTGGAAGCGGAAGACAAAATGCTCAAGACCGAGACGGCGGTGGCGAATGAATTTCTCGGCGTGCGCACGGGCAAAGCCTCGGCCGGCCTCGTGGAAAACATTCAGGCGGAAGTTTACGGCTCCATGATGCGCATCCGCGAGCTGGGCAGCATCTCCACGCCGGAACCGCGCATGCTCGTCATCACGCCGTGGGATGTGGCCGCGCTTCAGCCGATCGAGAAGGCCATCCAGAAGGCGAATCTCGGTCTCTCCCCGGTGATCCAAGGCAAACTTCTGCGCCTTTCGTTTCCCGAATTGAGCACGGAACGCCGTCAGGAATTTGTGAAGCTCATCAAGAAAATGTCCGAGGACGGGCGCGTGGCCATCCGCCATCATCGCCGCGACGCGATGGATTTGTTCAAGAAACACGCGCACGACAGCGGCATCACCGAGGACGCCAAGAAACAGGCGGAAAAAGATTTGCAAAAGCTGACGGACGATTACATCGGCAAGATTGACGCGCACGTGGCGCACAAAGAAAAAGAAATCATGACCGTGTGAGGCATTTACGAATTAAAAAAGCCGCTCGGGGAAACCGGAGCGGCTTTTAACTTTTATACTAGAATGATTTTTATTATTGGATTTGGAGAATAGAAACTGTTGCACAGGGGACATTAGTTTCAATACCCATCCAAGCGTCAACATTGTTACAAGTAATCGTGTTGCCTGTTGTATTTAGAAGTGAAACTTCATCACCTTGATAGCATTGGACAGTAATTTGTCCGCTTAAACTATAAGGCAGCGGGCCAGTGAAATATCCCACACCGTTTGTGCCATTGTTATTTGATACATTAATTTGAATGTCCAATCGAGTTGCCCCAGAACTTGTTACCGGATTAATCGCAAAACTAATCTGATAAATACCGTTAGCTGGAATCTTAAATTCTGTTCCGTTGGTTGACCAATTACCGATGAAACTAGAAAAGTTAACTAGGGAGTATGGATATACGGTTAGCGGGCCAAAAGCGTAAGCCGTGGTAAAGTTTTTGGTCAGGCTGGTAACGATGTTGTTAGAAACTGAATTTAGATTTCCGGCGACAGTGGCAAGAATGTTATTGGAGTTTGCGGCGATGGCATTGGTTAAATCCGTTTCCGCTGCGCTGGCGCGGGCGGCTTCGGAACTGATGCTGTTACTCAAACCAGCCTCGGTTCCCGTTGCGCGAGCGGTTTCGGCATTGATGGAGTTGGTTAAATCCGTCTCGGCATTTTCTGCGCGGGCATTTTCCAAATCTATGCGCGCATTCAACGCGGCGGCGGCACTCACCGAACCAATTTCCACGCTGACCGGCGTTGAACCTTGTAACGTCAAGGTGTAGGTGCCGGAAAGAATGTTGGTGGGCAACGTGGCAATGATGTCCGCACCTTTGGCCGCCTGTTGCCAAGTCAGACTGTAATTTCCAAGTTTGACGAGATTCTTGCTGGCGTAAGTTCCTGCGTAAGGAATGGTCAAACGGTTGGTGGAGACCAGCACTGTATTGATGGCGGTGGCTGCCTTTAATGTAGTGGTCGCCGTCAACACAAGCGCGAGCAGGGCGCGGGTAAAAGATTTATTCATGAAATTTTTAGTTAGCGGTTGGAGGTGCTGACGGAATTAGTTTCAAACCGAATCACCGTTTCATCCGCTTTCGCGTAACCGAGTTTTTCGCGGGCGAGCCGCGTGACGGTGGCGGGGTCGTTGCGGAGCGCGTCTATCTCGGCGCGCAGTTGTTTGGAGATGGCGTCCTGCTTTTGCAGTTCGCCATCGAGCCGGAGAATCTCGCGGCGCATCCGCTCGTTTTGCTGGATGGGTTTCTGGTAGGCGAGAATGATGAACACCAAAACGGCCAGCGCCACGAGGACGAGGACCGCCTGACTGAGCTTGCTCCAGATGCCGAGATCAACTTTCACGCGGCCAGTTTAACGGCGCGCGGCGCGGAAGTGAAAGCGGATTTTACTGACAATCGTAAATCGTCCGCCTAAAGTCAGCGCATCATGATTAAGGCGTTTTTCCTGATTTTTGAGCCGAACGTCGCGTGGACGCGCGTCGCGCAGGCGCGGCGCGGATTCGCCTTTATTCTGGGCGTGTATTTGCTGCCGATGATTCTGCTCGCGTCAGCGGTCGAAGGTTGGGGGCTGCATCGCTGGGGAAAATGGCAGCCGAAATTCGAGCGGTTCAAGCAATTTTCCGACAGCGGCGTTATCACATTTGAAATTGTGCAGGTGCTGCTGGCATTGTTCATGATTTTTGTCAGCGCGTTGCTGCTCCTGAAAATCAGCCAGACGTTCGAGAGCCGTCACCGTTATCTCGATGCGTTCACGACGGTGGCTTACAGTTATAGTCCGCTATTTCTTGCGCGGTTGCTGGACGCCGGCCCGACGGTGCATCCGGCGACGTCGTGGGTCATCGGCATCGTGCTCACGGTTTGGGTGTTGTATCAAGGCATCCCGCACGTCATGCAGCCGGACCCAACGCACGCCTTCGGTCTGTATCTCGCGGCGATGTTCGTCGTCGTGCTGGTTGCCGGCATGGCGCGCTTGCTAACGGCCTTGTATCTGTTGGGCGAAGTGGATTATCACCATTCCTGGCTCACGCAAAATATTCCCGGATTGTTCCAATGAATTCCGCCACTGAACAACAAATCCTCGCCGCGCTCGTGCAGTTGGATGAAACCGTGAAGACTATGGCTACGGCGAATCCAAAACCGAACTTGCTGCCGCTGTTTGCTCGCATTGATGAACTGACGGCGCAATTGCCGCGCGCCACGGACCCGACGTTGCTGCATTATCTGCACAAGAAAAGTTACGAGAAGGCGCGGCTCTTCCTGCTGGGTCGCGAGGCGGAAAATCAAGCGGGCAACTGTCGCCATGTTTGACGATACGATCGTAGCCATTGCCACGCCGCTCGGCGAAGGCGGACTCGCGGTAATCCGGCTTTCCGGCGCGCACGCTTTTACCATCGCGGACAAATGTTTCGCGCCCATCGGTAAAAGTTCGTTACTGCCGTCCGCCGCTCCAACGCACACGATTCAATATGGGAAAATCCTGCGTGATGGCAAAGTGATTGATGAAGTGTTGCTCGCGGTCTTGCGGGCGCCGCGCACGTTCACGCGCGAAGACACGGTGGAGATTTCCTGTCACGGCGGCATTCTGCTCGCGAAGCTGGTGCTGGATACGTTGCTGGCGCACGGCGCGCGGCTAGCTGAGCCGGGGGAATTTACTAAACGCGCTTTCCTCAATGGTCGTATCGACCTCGCGCAGGCCGAAGCGGTCGCGGACGTGATCCATTCACGCACAGAACTCGCGCTCGCGGCTGCGAACGAGCAACTCGCCGGCAAATTATCTCAGCGCATCAACAAACTGCGCGATGACCTGATGCTCACGCTCGCGCACGTCGAAGCGCACATCGATTTTCCCGACGAAGATATTTCACCGGACACGAAAGAAAATTTATTGCGCCGACTGGATGACGGAATTGCCTTCATGGATGAATTGCTGCGCACGGCGAACGAAGGACAAATTCTGCGGCGCGGAATTCGCGCGGCGATTGTCGGTCGCCCGAATGCGGGCAAATCCAGTTTGCTGAATCAATTGCTCGGACGCGATCGCGCCATCGTTTCGCCGATTGCGGGAACGACGCGCGACACGATTGAGGAAACAGCGAACATTCGCGGCTTGCCGGTCATCTTCATCGACACTGCCGGTCTGCGCGAGGCGCGCGACGAGATTGAAGTGGAAGGCATTCGCCGCAGTCGCGAATCGCTCGCGAGCGCGGAATTTATTCTGCACGTTCTCGACGCGAGCGAACCGCTGACGAGCGCGGATGAAAGTTATTTGAAAGAGTTCGCGGACAAGAAGCGGATTCTCGTGCTGAACAAAACCGATTTACCGAAGAAACTGGTTTTGCCTACCGCCACTGACGATTTGAAACTTAAAACCTGCAACGTGTGTTCGTTGAGTGGGCAGGGGATTGAAGTGTTGAAAGACGCCATCAAATCGCTCGTGTGGGCGGGAGAAATCAAGGCCGAGATGCTGCAAGTCGCCATCAACTCGCGGCATCAGGATGCGCTGAACCGCGCGCGCTTCACGGCGCGTCAGGCGACGGAAGCCTTGCGCGCCGACGTCACGCTCGAACTCGTCGCGATGGATCTGCGCATCGCGGCAAATGCCGTGGGCGAGATTGTGGGCAAGACGACAACGGAAGATTTGTTGGACTCCATCTTCAGCGCATTCTGCATCGGGAAGTAGCGGATTACTTCAGTGACGCCATGTCGATCACGAAGCGGTATTTTACATCGCTCTTGAGGATGCGCTCGTAAGCTTCGTTGATTTTCTGGATGGGAATCAATTCGATGTCGGAAGTGATATTGTGTTCGCCGCAGAAATCTAACATCTCCTGAGTTTCCTTGATGCCGCCGATAAGTGATCCGGTAAAACTCTTGCGCCCGAAAATTAAACTGCCGACCTGCACCGACAAAGGTTCGGCGGGAACGCCAACTTGCGTGAGCGTGCCATCGCGTTTCAGCAAAGCGAAATAAGCATTGATGTCGTGTTGCGCCGCGACGGTATCGAGAATGAAATGGAAACTGTTCGCCTGCTTTTTCATTTCGTCGGCGTTCTTGGAATTGACGACTTCATCTGCGCCGAGGCGCAACGCATCTGCTACTTTATTGGCTGACGTGGTGAACACGACGACGTGCGCGCCGAAGGCTTTCGCCAGCTTCACACCCATGTGACCGAGTCCGCCGAGACCGACGACGACGACTTTCTGTCCTTTCGTAACTTTGTAATGTCGCAGCGGCGAATACGTCGTGATGCCGGCGCAAAGCAACGGCGCGGACGCGGCTAGATCCAGATGCTTCGGCATTTTTAGGACAAAAGCTTCGTCCACGACCACGCTGTCGGAATAACCGCCGTAAGTCATGCCGCCGGAAACTTTATCCGGCGCGTTGTAAGTGAACGTCGCGCCGCTATCGCAGAATTGTTCGAGATTTTCTTTGCAGTTTTCGCAGGTGCGGCAGGAATCCACCATGCAACCAACACCGGCGAGGTCACCTTCCTTGAATTTCTTGACGTGCGCGCCGACTTTCACGACGCGGCCGACAATTTCGTGACCGGGCACGCACGGATACGTCGTGCCGTGCCATTCGTTGCGGGCGATGTGCACATCCGTGTGGCAGACGCCGCAGTAAAGAATTTCAATCTGCACGTCATGCAAGCCGGGCGTGCGTCGCTGAAAATTGAACGGCGCGAGCGGCGAAGTGTTTGTCAGGGCAGCAAAAGCTTTGGCGTTATACATAGACTTACTTCTAGCACGGATGCGGCGTTATGCCACTGGCAATTTTGAAATATGAATCGCCTGCAATAAATCAACTCCACTGTTTGCCCAAGTTGTCCAGACCGCCGCGCTGCAAATCTTCGGGCGTCATTACGGGATGCAGTTGGACATCCGCTTCAAAGGTCAGAAACCACGGCTCGGCCAGCGAGGGAATCTTGGAAGCGTCCGGCAAATCTACAATCACGACCGCCGTGCGCTTGCCGCGGATTTCCGTGAAGTGAACCGATTCCGGTTTAATGGCGTTCAGGATTTTGTCCATCTTCGCGCCAACTGAACCGTCTTTGACGGCGGCGTTGAACGTGTGGTGGGGCAGGGTGGCAATGAGCAGCATGCGCATAAGAATTGATTGTGGCTTGGTTTAGTTTGGAAACGACGCGCCAAAAATAGTTGGAAGCAAAGCGCATCGGCAAGTCCTAAGCGAATTTCATTTTTTGACACGCGCCGTTGGCTGTTTATCCTGCTGCCATGCGCATCGTTCAAGTTCCGCTCGGTCATCGCAGTTACGCCATCAAAGTCGGTGTCGGTTTGTTGGCGCGTCTCGGCGCGGAATGCGCACAACTCAAGCTTGGTCAGCGTTGCGCCGTCATTACGGATTCCAATGTTGGCAAAAAATTTGCGAAGGCGGCGCTGAAATCACTTTCCGCTTCCGGTTTTCAACCAGTGCTCATCACTGTGCCGGCCGGCGAAAAATCCAAGTGCCTGACGGTTGTGGAAAAATGTTTCGATCAACTGACGAAACATCGGCTGGAGCGAAAATCTTTCATCGTCGCACTCGGCGGCGGCGTGGTGGGCGATCTGGCTGGGTTTGTCGCGGCGACGTATCTGCGTGGAATTCCGTTTGTGCAAGTGCCCACGTCATTGCTTGCGCAAGTAGACAGTTCCGTCGGCGGCAAAACCGGTGTTAATCTTAAAGCTGGCAAAAATCTCGTCGGCGCATTTTATCAACCGCAGCTCGTCTTGTGCGATCTCGATGCGCTGAAAACCTTGCCCAAGCGCGAATATATTTCTGGGCTCGCTGAAGTCATCAAATACGGCGTCATCTACGACGCCATCTTGTTTGCGCAATTGGAGCGCAATCTTCCCAAGTTGCTCAAACGCGATGCCGCCACGCTGGGCGCAGTCGTTGCGCGCTGTTGCGAGATCAAGGCGGATGTTGTCGGCCAGGATGAAACGGAAAGCGGCCTGCGCGCGATTCTGAATTTTGGCCACACCATTGGCCACGCGATTGAAAACAGTTCTGGCTACGGAAAATTTCTGCACGGCGAAGCCATTTCTATCGGTCAAGTTGCGGCGGCCAAGCTTTCCCACCAGATTCTCGGCCTGCCTTCAGGCGATGCCGAGCGGATCAAGCAACTTTTTGTGCAAGCTGGTTTACCAGTCAAAATCAAATTGACTGTTGCCCAACGCAAAAAATTGTTTGCTGCGATGAAGCTGGATAAAAAAGTCAGCGGCGGCGAAATCAAATTCGTGCTCGCCCAAAAAATCGGCAAGGTCGTGTGGGGGCAGAAAGTTTCACCGGTTTTGATCAAGGCTGTTCTGGCCGTTGCCTGACGCAATCACCGAATTGATTTTATCTATAAACCAACTCTGTTAAGCTGATTTGACGAAATGATTCTCGTTTTAGACAACTACGATTCGTTCACCTACAACCTCGTGCAATACTTGGGCGAGCTCGGGGCGGACTTGCAGGTGCGCCGCAATGATGAGGTTTCAATCGAGCAAATCCGCGCTCTCAAGCCGGAACGCATCCTGGTTTCCCCCGGACCGTGCTCGCCGCGCGAAGCCGGTTTGTCCAACGACGTTATCAAGACCTTCGCGAGCGAAGGCATCCCGATTTTTGGCGTGTGTCTCGGCCATCAATGCATCGGACACACGTTCGGTGCGGAAGTCATCGTGAATTACCGCATGATGCACGGCAAAGTTTCGCCGATTAAGCACAATGGCAAAGACCTGTTCGCCGGCATGCCCAATCCCTTTCTCGCAACGCGCTATCACAGCCTCGTCATCAAGCGCGACACCTTGCCGGACGCTTTGGAAATCACCGCCGAGACTGATGAAGGCGAAATCATGGGCGTAAAACACAAGACGCTGCCCATCTGGGGCGTGCAGTTCCATCCCGAAAGCATTCTGACCGAGAACGGTCGCACCATCCTGCAAAACTTTCTCAAATTGAAATAACTCATGGACGTTTTTTTGCTCAAATCCAAATCCATCGCGCGACCGTCACCGGCGGCGATGTGAATTACGAAGGCAGTCTCACCATCTCCGGCGACCTCATGGATAAATGCGGTTTGCACGAATACGAAAAGATTCTCTGTGGCAACATGGCCAACGGCCACCGCTGGGAAACCTACGTCATTCGCGGCAAACGCGGCACGGGCGAAATCATCCTGAACGGCGCTGTGGCGCATCTCGGCAAGAAAGGCGACGTGCTGACCATCATGAGTTACACCACCGCCAGCGAGAAGAAGGCCAGGAAATGGAAACCGCGCGTCATTGTTCTCGGCAAAGGGAACAAGATCGTGAACACGCGGGGAATTTAACTGGTAGGGCGGCGCTGCCGTCGTCTTGCAAACTTCACACCGGCGCCAGCTCTGGCAATTTATCCGTTGTGGAGAACCACAACACCGGAAAGAATAATGTTCCGAGCCGGTATGCCGCCCGCAATTCTTCCGCCATCTGGTCCGAGCCTCGTCAGGTCGTGGTCACCAACTTCGGCACTATCATTACCCCAGACAATGATGAAAGTTTTCGTCGCAACGATAAGTTGGTAATGGCCGGAGAAAATTCATTCAAAATCAAACCCAGATCCACCTTAGTCGTCCTAGGCAAACCCAGCCGGTAAAAAGTCAGTCATTATAATTGATGACACAACTTTGGATTGAATCCACGCAGCGGCGAGTGCAATGTTCCGGTCGCCCCAATCCAACCAATTCAAATTAGACCAAATATCATTATGAAAAAACATCTATTGCTAGGCATGATTACACTGACGGCCGGTTCGCTCCTCGCGGCGGATGCCAGCCCGAAAGATACTGTGACCAGTGCGGCCGCCGCGCTCGGTCGCGAGGCCAATTACTCTTGGCATACGTCGGTGGCCTCTCCAGGCGGCGGGCGTTTCGGTGGCCCCAGTGACGGTAAAACCGAGAAGGACGGCTACACCTGGATTTCCATGGCCCGTAACGACGCCACGACCTTGGCCGTGCTCAAAGGCACCAACGGCGCCATCAATACGCCGGATAATGGCTGGCAATCGTTCGCGGATGCCACCGCCGATAACGGCGGCGGATTCAATCCCGTGATGTTCGTCGTGCGCATGTTGCAGAACACCAAGACGCCCGATCAGCAGGCCGCCACGCTCGCCAATGCGGCGGCGGATTTGAAGGCGGGCACCAACGGCATTTCCGGCAGCCTGACCGAAGCCGGTGCCAAATCCCTGCTCACCTTTGGACGACGGGGCAACGACGACAATGGTCCCACCGTATCGAACCCCGCCGGTTCGGTGACCTTCTGGGTGACGGATGGCAAACTCGTGAAATATGAATTTCATGTCAGCGGCACGATTAGTTTCAATGGCAATGACCGGGACATTGACCGGACGACGACGGTCGTTATTTCGGATGTCGGCACGACGAAAATCAGCGTGCCCGACGAGGCGAAGAAAAAACTGGAATAAATAATCAGCGCCGGCACCGCAGCGGCAGCGACTCCCGCTCCCCGTCCAAGCGGGGAGTGGGAGAAAGACTGGTCAAGGGCATCATCCTGATGAATAATCCAACCCGAGACAAAACTATGGTAAAGATGATTTCTTTCGCCGTGATTGCTTTGGCAATCTTCACTGCGGGCAGCACCGTAAGCCGGTCCGCCCCATCCGTTGAGGCCGCCCGTCAATTGAAGAACGCGCCCGTCCCCAGCGCGGGTTGTGGCAAGGCGTTAGGGGATTTCAAACGCGGAACCTGCACGAACACCATCACGAGTGCCGGTCTTAATCGCCAATACATTATCGACATTCCCGCCGATTACGACCCGAACAAGCCCTGCCGGTTGATCTTTGCCATGCACATGATGGGCGGGCATATGAAGACCATGGTGGATGAAAAGTTCTACGGGCTGAAAACCTTTGCGGAACGGGATCATGTCCCCGTCATTTTCGTTGCGCCCGAGGGCTACACGGACCAGATGCCGTGGCGGACGCGCGATGACAAGGACCATGTTTTCTTTGCCGACCTGCTCGCGCTGTTCAAGGACAAGCTGAACGTGGACACCTCGCGCGTCTTTTGCTGCGGCTTCAGCTTCGGCTCGATGGCCACCTACTCGCTCTCGCTGGATTTCCAGAAAGACCTGCGCGCCGTGGCCTGTTACTCCCCAGCCAATTGGAACATCTATCTGCCCACCAACCGGCACGAACGCCTGGCGTTTTACAGCACGACCGGCACCCAGGACGGCCTGTGCAAATACGTCAACTCGGATGCGCTAAAACAGGGCGGGAAATACTGCGTCCTCACGCATCTCGCAGACAACGGGGTGACGGTCCCGCCCGAAATCCCCGTCGCCACCACGCCCACCCATGTCACCACCGAGTTCAAGGGGTGTCCGAAGGAATATCCCGTGGTCTTTGGCTCCTTCGTTGGCGGGCATACCGATTATGCGAGTGATCCCGGATCGGGTGACAACTGGATTGCCAAAGAGACCTGGGATTTCTTCATGCGGTTTTAAGCCTCGGATAATTTCATGAAATATTTTTCCATTGCCAGTCTCGGTCTCGCTTTCGCGTTGGGACTTTCGTCCAACCTGACTTCGGCGCAACCGGCCACAGGCCAGCCCGCCGTCCGCTCCTGGTCGGGCGACCCGCGCGTGTTAAGCCGATCTTACGTCTTCACCAACACCGGCGAGTCCCTGCCATACGCGGTGTTCGTGTCCACCAAGGTCGCCAAGGATAAGCCCGCGCCGCTCGTCGTGGCGCTGCGCGGTTACGGCGGCAATCCCGGCTCTTTCATGTGGGGTTCCGCGCTGAATCTCGCGGAGGCGGGCGGTTATATCATGGTGGCTCCGATGGGCTATACTTCCGGCGGCAATTTCGGCAATCCGCCCGTGAACATGGCCGGGTTTGGCCGGCCAGCCGGTGGGTCCACCAATGCGCCCGCGTCCGCATTGCCAGGAACCAATCAACCGTCGCATACTTCGGACGGCAAAGCCGACCAGACCAGCGCCTACAGCGAGCAGGACGTGATGAATGTTCTGGCAATCGTCCGCAAGGAATTCAACATTGATGATCGCCGCATTTACCTGATGGGCCATTCGCAGGGCGGCGCGGGCGCGTTGCACATTGCTGACAAATATTCCTCCATCTTCGCGGGCGTCGCCGGACTGTCCCCGGGCGCACCGGGCTATCAACTGGATGCGAACGCCAAGTTCAAGGACGTCGCAATCCTCATCATGGCGGGTGACAAGGATGGCTTCCTCGGCAGCGTGCATCACTTGGATGAAAAAATGAAGTCACTGAACCTCGCGCATGCATACGTGGAACTGCCCGGTCTGGATCACGGCAGCATCGTCATGGGCGGCATGACGAATGTGTTCCAATTCTTCGGCCAGCACACCAAGCCTTAGACTCCCGGCCAAGGGAATAAAATCGTGAACACGCGGGGAATTTAAATCGTTCTTAAAACTAGAAAACGCGCTGGAAAAATTCCAGCGCGTTTTCGTTTTTAAACTTTTAAGTCTTCGTTCCCGTTAGAACTTCAAGCTGAAGATCAGGTTGCCCTTTTTATCCTTCGCTTCCAACTTCTGCAGGTTGGGCAGATTGGCGTGGGGCAGGGCTTTCACCGTCACCGCGCCTTTTGTCGAGGCCGATGTCGTGGTGCTCTTCACGCCATTGGCGTTCAAAACCAAACTTTGCTTCGGCGTCAGGCCGTTCGCGTTCAGATTGAAGCTGCTGGTAGTTTTGCCTTTCTTGTAGCTCAAGGACAATTTGCCTTTGCCTTGAATGACCGTGTTCGTGCCCGCATCCACCGGCACGGTTTCTTCGTAATACACGGCGGAAACGTTCGTCAGGCTCGTGAAGTCGCCGATGAACGCCACGACGCCGTTCGTATCGAACACGAACAGGAACGCCGCATTCGTCGGATCCAGACCGGTCAGGTCGAATTTACCGCGACCGAACGTGACCACGTTCGTGGCAATGACGGGCGCATTCGTCAAATCGTCGCCAAAGAATTCGCTGCCGTCCCAATCTTCGCATTTGAAGGAGTTGGTGCTGATGACCGGCTTCACTTTTCTGGTCCAGTCCATGAGTTAGTCCTGGGACATGGTTGAGTTTATGTTTTTGTTTGTTCTGTGTCCATCCCCAGCGTAGGGAGGGCGAAGCCCGACCGGAGCTGG
>Ga0164296_1000408_pt1 | contig 52259 bp, 50 predicted proteins | sample GEODES057metaG_FD_113533 | JGI IMG/M metagenome (GOLD analysis project Ga0164296, IMG submission 113533) | Dystrophic lake water microbial communities from Trout Bog Lake, Wisconsin, USA - GEODES057 metaG | ecosystem: Environmental > Aquatic > Freshwater > Lake | place: USA: Trout Bog Lake...
CAAGGGCATACCGAGGACCCGTTATCTCGTAAATCAATGGGAATGTAATAACTGCTAACGACGAACGTTACGCACTAGCCGCTTAATTGCGGTTGCCCCTGAACTGATTCTCTCTTGGGTCAGGTAGCGAAAGCTACATCAGGGTCATTTACAAGAGATAAGACTAGCTCGCGTCACGAGGGATAGTTCGAAAAATTTAGTGAATCGCTGGTGTGGAACATGTCAATCTGTGACTAACCGGCTAAATTAAATGATATGACTAAGTATGTAGAACTTGCTGTAGAGGATTTGCGGACGCGGGTTCGATTCCCGCCGACTCCACCATTTTTAAGTCTGTAATAGTCCAACGCCACCCACCAGGGTGGCGTTTTTCTTTATAGATAAAGGGCTGTACGTCCATTGTGGTCTTTCTAAATTTCGCTGTATCCAAATGTGCTGGGGGTATTATTGGGGGCATTCAGGCGAAATCAAACGGGATAAAAAACATGGTTGGGGGTATTTCTGGGAAGCTTACGGATAAAGGGATCAAGAGTTTCATCGCCCGCTCAGCCCCTGGTAGCAAGCTTGCGGATGGACGAGGCCTTTATTTACTTATCACTCCAGCCAAAACTGCCTCTTGGAGAATCAAATACCGCATTGAAGGCAAGGAAAAAAGTTACACCGTTGGGACCTACCCCCAAAATAGTTTGGCGCACGCTAGATTCGAGCTCAATGAGGTCAAGAAGTTTCTTTCCAAGGGTCAGGACCCTGTCATAGCCAGAAGAATTAATAAGGCCCAAGCGGCGGCCCATAGCGACAACACCTTCATGGCCATAGCTGAGGAATGGTTCTGCATGAAAGAGAAAGAATGGAGCGCAACCCACTTCACGAAATCCAAGAGGGCTTTTGAGCGGGATGTTTATAAATCTCTGGGGGCGCTTCCTATTGAAAGCATCACGCCCTCTGTCATCGCTAAAGCTATTGAAACGATTAACAAGCGCGATGTTTTAGAGACTGCCACGAGAATCTTGCAACATCTCAACGGGGTTTTTCGTTATGCACAGGCAAAAGGATTGTGTGAAATTAACTCGGCCGCGCCCGTAAAAGAAATTCTTCCTAGGAAGAAAACGAATGGGCGGATGCCTGCATTGCTGGATTGGAAATCATTAGGCGCCCTCTTACGCGCCGCAGATACTGCGCGTCTCTCCCCATCAGTTAGAGCAGCGCATCGCCTTCTGGCATTTAGCGCAACTCGTATTAGTAATGTTGTGCAAGCAGAGTGGAAAGAGTTTGATCTAGATGCGGATATTCCCGTCTGGGTCATACCTCGTGCCAAGATGAAAGATCACACACGTGTTGGTGATCACCGTATCCCCCTTGGTCCGCAAATTACTGCGGAACTGAAGCAATGGGGAAAGTTATTTGGAAGAAAAGGTTATGTATTTCCATCTCCAACGGGTAATCAATTTATAAGTCGTGAGAGCCTAGAAAAGGCCTATCGAGTAACGCTCAACATGTCGGGTAAACATGCTCCTCACGGCTGGCGCAGTGCGTTCTCTACCCTAGCCAGGGATAATGGGTTTGAGCAAGATGTTGTTGAGCTAGCCCTTGATCATGCACATGGAAATGAGGTTGTAAGAGCCTATGATCGTGGTGAACGGTTTACGCAGCGGGTTGGGTTGTATAAGTGGTGGGGGGATAAACTAGCTCAAGCGCAGAATGGGGCTGAGGTTATTGAGTTGGCAAAGAAGGTGGCTTAACTCTAAACTAGTACCCGCATCTGTGAAGTTCGGTCATGGCATTGCGCAAATGTCGAGATCCTGTTTTCAGCCACTCAAACTTAATGGCCCGAGTAGGTTTCTGATTAGCCCTCACAACGGCATGCGACAAGTGGCTTAAGTATCTGCGGTCATGAATTTCATTGAAATATCGATGTAACAAGGGGTACTTTATTTTCATCTTTTTACTATTCATCACGCTACCCACATCTCCCAATTTATAAAAACCAAGTGATGGATCAACCTTATATAAAGAATCAAGCAGCCAATCATTAAATGCATCCATTGAGTTCACCCATGCCGTAGCACTTGTCTCAAAATAACCTTTTGAGCTGACAATCTGAGCCTCTGCTTTTTTATAATTTGGCCCAAAAATAGACCTCCAATCAATTGGAATATCCATCGAAGTCATTTCATAAATAGATTTTCGAATTCCACAGACAAATGAGCCGGCACGCTTCAGAACACCAAGTTCCTTTAATAAAATTACCGCTTGGGGATTTAATTCTTTAGAGGGGCCCCTTATTGAAGTTTCCAAAAATGCTGCAATCCAGGCCGCTGCTAGAGCCACATCAGCACTTTTAGATCTCAATGAGGTGTTAAGAAGATTGGCGCGATCAACTGCATCAATCTCAAGCCATCTTGTTTTATAGTGCATTGATGCCAAAAGCCAATCTGGGCGAACCTTAGTTAAACCATATTTTTGTTGAGCTAATGTAAGTCCAGATCTATCCTGGAGCCAACTCCACAAAGCATTTGATAAATCAGGCTGATGAAACTTTGGTTGCCATAAATTTTTACAAATTGTTCTAAATCTAGCCAAATATGTTGACGGAATTCTTCCAATGGCTGAGTTAATCAATGCTGCCCGCACAGCTGGATAGATATCCTGTGCCTCAATTTCCAATAACAATCTCTTAGCCTGCTTGTCAGACAGGACCTTAAATTTACTCAAGTGACTAGCAACCTGTGGATAGTAGTGTGGGGCACGATCAAACACTTTCCACAACCTATCCATTAGCTGGTTTGATGCTGTAGCGGATGCAACTAAAAACTTAAAACGCGTTGGGTTCAATACGATATAACCCCTCTTGCCTGGTGTAAGCTCTGCAATTGATTTTCTAAGGGACAATTGATTTATAGAAGGCATTAAAAACAATGCCTCATAAGGCGTACTAATACTTTTGAGCTCATCATGGATATTGCCAACTTGATGGATATCAATTTTGCTCGATTGTGGAAATAACCCTACGTCTTTACTTAATCTATCAAGCTTAACTAAAGAATATCGCAGATGTTTTTCTTCTTTTGCAAATAACCTAATATCATCAACATATCTAAGATATGCAACCTTGTAATTAATGCGATGATTTTCATCAAAGTGCTTAAGAACAACCTCGGCTATTAACCCAGAGCTCAACGGGCCCTGAGGTATTCCATGATTATGGTAAATTTGCGTAGCCGTAGCCGTCCACTTGGTTAGACACTGTATTAAGAACTCAACCAAGTCATTCGTTACACCAATCCTCGCAAGCATTTGGCGCAATACATGATGATCAATGCTGTCATAGAAGGCGGTTAGATCGAAACTTGCAGTCCAAACATAGCCAGCATTAAATGCTGCCTCAGATGCACTATTAAAAGCACTATAGCCCTCTGACCATCTCTTGTAAAACCAAGGGCTTTTCATGCCTGCATATAAGTGACCAAACACCTCTTTCTCATATTTAGATTTAACATGAGGTACTAATTTTTCGGCAATGATATTTGCTATCGCTTGATAAACAATTTGATCCTCTACACATAACAGCGAATATGGGCGCAAAACTCCTGACGGCTTTGGGAAATAAATCTTACAGGCATCAGTTGGCCCATATATACCTCGACGCAACCTATTTTGTAGGTGGTTGAGTTGTGCTTCACTTGCAATGGCATAGGCGGTATATGAATCCCTGAAATATGACTTATATGCCCTATCTGGATTTGATCTAATTCGCTGCCAAGCCAGGCGCAAATTTTCAATTGCCCATATTTGCCTGAAGTCACTCATATAAAACCTTATTTTAGGTACTGAGTAACTATATATCTAGAATGTCTCTTGCATCTAAACTCGTAACATTGCTGATCCCTTAAGCCCTACTTATGTAGCTCTTTCAAAATGTGGGACATCCACAAACCCTTTGAAGTTCCCACCCCACCTATTCTTGGGGCTTAGGCTTTCCCAATACTCACCAACCGTACGGATAAGCTCTTTATCCCAAACAAGTTTTCCTTTCCAAAAGAAGTTCAGATCAATAGCGCAGCGCCTAAGGTGATTACTATTCATAGTCTTTGATCTACCGCTTTTGAAATAGATCTCTTGTTGCTCTGGAGATCGCCAAAGCTCTCCTCCTGTAACTACCCAGCCTTCGGCTGTTGCAAACTGGATAAGGCGGCTGACATCTATTAAGAATGCGGCTTGCTCTGCTACTAAACCGCTCATGCCTGCTCTTCTCTTTTATTTGGGACATGCATGCGCATCTCAAAGATCTTCTCTACTGATCTCCCTCCAAAGTAAGCAAGCATCACTAGCTGCCCCCATTCACCCAGTAGCTTCACATAGGCCTCATTGATATCGATGCCCATGGCTGAGAGCAATGCGAAAAGTAAATAAGCTGTCAGGATGTAGACAAGCGTTCCTGGCCTGATGTTCTTTGATAACTTTGAATCACTTCCGATATCTGATTGCCAGCGCTTTGTGGCATTTTCTTGAGAAGCTCGATGCATCTCGGTAAGAAGCTTGGATTCCTCTATCTCCAATTCTTTTTGCTTAAGCGTGTATTGCAAAAGAAGCTGCTCTTGCTCTATCTCAAGCTGCTTGAGCTTGATGAGGTCCTCATGGCTGGGATTCTCTGGAATACGCGCCCCAATCTTGCTCTCAATAAATTCTTTACCTTTAGCCTGAACCGCGCCCGCAAGCAAGCCAAGGCCATTGACAGCCAAGGTTTGCACTAGAGAAGTAATTATTGGAAGCATTCTTGTATCTATTCTTTAAGTCACCGCCCCACAACCACCTGGGATATGTTGGCAGTGGGGCGCAATTAAGCGCGCCCACACACCATCATTACTTCAACACCCACAGCCGCACCCAAACACTGGCCGCTAGCGGTGATCTTCCCTGTTGCTAGCGTTTCTTGGCTCCTTTACTTTCTTGTATTACCTCTGGTTCGAGAGCTTTTTCTAATATTTGCTCTTGAGCTGTGAGCTTTCCTTCAGTCATTAAACCTTCTACTATTTGCATCAAGCGATCTCCATCATCTTCACCAAAGACTTTGGCCACTACTTCATGGCCATACTTGGCACACAGACGGTCGTACTCCTGTTCTGGAGTTATCGTGGTCTTTGATGGGCGCTCGAACACCGTGACGTTCTCGCGCCCAAATAGATTTCGCAGGATGTTGGTCTCATACGGCGGAACATGCACATGAATAGTCGTAAATGCATCTCTACGCACTACCGCTTCCACCTCTTTAATTTGGAAGTCACTATGAATGAGTTCTTTTGTATTCATTTGTCTTTTCCTTATTGAATTGCCAATACCGCATGGGCATTAGCTCGTGAAATGGATAAGGCGCAGCGCAAGTTCACCATGGCATACATGGCTAGCGTGTCGTGCGGCCGAATTGGGGCAACGATATCTAGGTCGTCATCGCGCAGCTTCATAAAACGAGTATTTAAGAAATAGCAGCGCTTGCTCCACTCAACCGTTCTATTGGCCATGGCATCGAGCTCATCAAACTGGGGGTCCCAGATGATCTCCACGCCCTTAAAGGCTAAGCCAGTATTTACACCTGCACCTACGCCAGCATCGATGTATTTGGTCTCACCAGATCCAGCAATTTGAGTCACAGTCACTTGCTTGCGATAGGTATCAATGAACTTTCCACCCGCAATGATGAAATCAGGACTGCCGCCATGCTTGATACATTGACGCCATGCGGTCTCCATCTCGCCTACCAAGTTACCCGGCGCTGTTGAAGCAATATCTTTTACAGCGTAATTACGCCAGTAACTTGCTTTAGCTCGATCAATGCCACCCACAGTACCAGCATCTGGTGCCAAGCTAACAAGGCTATCCAAGCCAACTACAGCATCTGCCCCATGTGAGCCGTCACGGTGCAACTCAAGATCTAACTTATTGAGAAAACCTTCTCGCAGGACCTCTAACTGCTCATCTAGCAGATTAATCAGTTGTACGCGCTCGTTGTATTCGAGCTGAAAGCCTCGCGCTCCGCCTTCTCTGACCTTAATCCCGTTACTGAATAAGCGGTCATAGTCGATATAGAGCCCATCAACAGCCCTGCGCCATGGGAATGAGGCTTGTTCGGTGGTATTGCGTTTATTGAACTTGACTGTCTCCTCTCCGAATGCCCAGGTGAAGTTACTTCCATGCTCCTTACGGATGTTCTCTACTACGTTCTGCTTTGCGCCTAATAGGCTCTTACGCCCTTCCATCAGTTTTTTAAGGAAAGGCCTCTCTACAGCTATTTGGTCGACTGGAAGATTGCGTAAGTACTCGTCTAAGGAGACCTTCGCTAACTCTTGCAAGTCTGTATTTGAAATTGGCATATGCCACCCCTATCTATATTTATGAATTAGTTAGATTCATTCCGATTGATAGTGCGTGAACCTATCCATTGCTACGCTACTAGGCGCGACTCTAGCTGTAACGCGAGGGATGAATCAGTAGCATTGGCATGAACCTTTGCAACATGTATTCATTATTGGTTTGGTTTGGGCGGGAATTGGATATTTCTGGGGTTTTTGTTTTATTGCTCGCCTATTGTCTTTATGCCCAAAGTGTTACTGCGCCACCTTGGGCATAAAAGAGCGTTTCTTTAGTCGTGCCCATCAAGGGTTCGCAAGCCGCACCAAAGGTGCGCCCTTGACGGAATTACGTGGTCGACTCATCTTAGATCCCCATATTGCCAAGATGCTGAGCTATGCGATCCATGGGTTGTTCGGAGCTTGCTACAGGTGCGCCCAAGGTAGCGGTTCTTGCTCTAATGGGTTGCGGGGTATAACTCGCAACCTTTACCTTAGACCAGTCTTGTTTTGGCAAACCGATTGAGTTGTAAATGGACTCAATCACCGGCCACCATTCAAATACTCCATGGTTTTGCACAAATACATTCATATAAAAGGGATCTTCCATGTATTTCGCAAAGAGCTCGGACTTGTAGCAATGGTCTACCTCGCCCTGTCTAGTAGATAGGTACTTAAGCATCTCCTGCTTAGCCTCCTTAACAATATATAACTGATCTTTGTTGGGATAAGACTGACCTGGCTTTTCATTCCACCTCTCTTTTTTACTTCTCTCAACAGATTCCATCATGCTACCTACGAGTTCACCTTCAATCTCATAGCTATGCAACTTATCTAAAAGGTCTTCTACCCTTGACTTCAGGGTATCATTTTCTTTGGCAAGATCGCGATTGGTATTAGCCATCTTTTGAAATCGGTTTTCACTACGATTGGGTTGTACCGTTTCCTTCGCTTGCTCCTTGGATAGCTCCTCCGTCGCACTTAAGACTCTTTCAATTAACTCTTTACCACTCTCCACCTGAACGGGTGCTTGCGGCTCAGCTCCTACAGTAAGCACAACGGGAGGTGGCAATAGTTCACCGATGTCTCTAGCAACTATTGGATCTGGCTGGGGATTGGTTATCAATGAAGGTATCTCAGCTGGTACAAGCACTTCGCCTTTTGCTAGCGAAAAGACGGGCTCTAAACTTTCCTCTTCCGCCTCTGGCTCTTGTGTTGGATTCTGCCCCCCTGTCTCCGGCTCTTTACTTAGGCTATCAAGTAAGACAACAGGCTTTTGATGAGTCTTGCGCTTAGCTTCTTCTTGCTGCTGGAGCGCTGCCTTTTCTGCAAGTCTTCTTTCAAGGTCTTTCTGCCTCTCTAATCTAGCCGCTTCCTTTGCGGCAACCACTTGTAGTCTTGCCACTTCATCTTGAGCCAACTTCTCATCGGCTTTTCTACGCCGCTCTTCGTCAGCCAATTGTTTGGCCTTAGCTTGCGCTTCTTGCTCTACCTTCTCTAAGGCGCGCTCTTCTCTTGCCTTGATGCGTCTGGCAACAGCTTCTGCTGCACTTTTCTCTTCAGCCTCTTTACGCAACTGCTCTTGCTGGCGCTTAGCTTCGCGCTCTTGCTCTTTTTGTATTAAACCCCCATTAGTTAATACTCCAGAGCTAAAGTTTTTCACTTCTTGTGTCATCTACTATCTCCTCTTTTAAATATTGATGCTTTCCTTGTTTTTCCCTATCTACTTCCCATTGCCAATTCATTGAAATATCTCTATATCCAGGGGCTTGCTTTTCAATCTTAGGTATAAATAGATTTGAATCGATGCGATCGTCATATCGCAAGAGAGTCTCTTGTAGGAGGCTACGGATATGCTCGTAATCCATCCCTCTTGCTTGTAGGTTTTGCATTTGAATGGATAAATTTGTAATCATTGGCAGTACTTTTAACCAGCCTTCCTTCTCCTCAATTCCATCAGGCGAACCCGTTGTTCCAGCCCTGATACGTAGGTCAACCATCTCAAAGATTCGCTCTTTAGTTAGTTCTGGCCAGTCGTATGTTTTCTCTTTAGTCGTGATGATCTGGCCATCAACCATAGTTTTTTTAATGATTGGCGCGCCCACATAACGCTCCACCTGCTCTTTGGAGAGCTCCTGAAGCAGAACCTGGGCGCTGTATTGCGCGATCTCTTGCAACCAATCCTCTATTTGGTCCTTGAATTCAAATACGCGTCCCGATAAGGCTCTTTGCAGAATATTGGCTTCAGTAGCGGTCTTGGGTCTTACTACGGTAGACCTTGCTGCATCTTGCAAGCCTGTAACTTGCTCCCAGTCATAACGCACTGCGCTGGTGTCATAGACAATCGGATCTATCTTTGGGTGCCCTCTAGGAATAATGACTTGATTTAGGGGCTTGCCTTCCGTATCAACGATGGTGATCTCCCCAAATCGAGAATCCGAATGCTTTTTGATGGTCTTCTCATTAATATCAGCTGAAGCTACCCATCCTGGAATGCAAAGATCTCTATGCTGATTGAAGCGATCCCTCGCTTCATTGTGTTCATCTTGTAGTCGTTCGGTTAGATCGACCAGGCTTGGACCAATAAACTGACCATCAACCACTTGGTACGGCAATAGAAAAAATGGATACCAGCGCTCTCCAGCCCTAGGTGGCGTATAAGGATCCCTTAGCCAATCGGTCGCGCCCTCCACCATTGTGTATACGCACTGAGTTACCCTATCCCAGATCTCTAGCACCGCAATCTGTTGATCATCGCTAACCGGGCCTGCTTCTAACTGCATTGAGGCTAAGCGTCTTGCTTTCTTGTGCGATGGCTCGCCCTGCCCTGGTTGGTAGATCTTGGCATTGGCGAGATTCTTTTTATACAGAGCCTCAGCCTGCGATCTTTTCATGGGAATGACCTGGCACATCCAGTCTGCATCTGTGTAATCCCAGAACTCACATATGGATGGGTCAATGAGGAGGTTTTCTGTAAGCACCCTATCAATCACAAGACCTTCAGCAGATTGCACCTCGGATTGTTCATGTAACGATCTAATGAGTTCTTCTAGCTCAGCTCTCTTGACATCATGCTGATTGGCCTGGTCTTTGTCTTGGAGATCTTTTTCAAGCTCCTCAATGGATAGCAAGTTCTCCTGAGCGTCATTAATACGTCCCTGGATATAAGCATCCTCATGGATATTCCTTTGGTACATCACTTTTAGGATTCCAAAGCTACAGGTCAATGCAGCCCTGACTGTGGACTTAGCTCGATTCTTTAATTGGGCATGCTCCAGCGCCCTATTAGTTACTTTTTCTAGAGTGCTGCAAAAGAGTTTGATCTCTGCACCCGCATGGGCTGGGGTAATTGAGATCTCTGGGTTGCGTGCATACACATTAGGCAGGACTGCTGAGATAGTTCCGTGGATTAAGTTGGCTCTTAGGGTGTAGAACTCTTTACCAGTGGGATCTGCATTCCAGTTAAACCCAGCGACAGTATTGCGGTTGTGCTTTACTCGTTTATGAAAGGTGGACCAGTGAGAGCGCGCATGTTTAATGCGGGCGTTCCACTTTTGTTGAAGAGCTTTGGAGTCTTGGGGCACGTCACATTTATATATTGGCGCCCTCCATACAAAGAATTTATATTGAATTTATATGCAAAGTGCTGTCACCAACCTCTATTTGCGGCACCTAAAACCATGATTTAGCAGTGGATTTGACTTTGAATTCATAAAACATGGATAATTAATCCAATGACGAAGCGGTATAAGTAATCAAACACCCAAGTAGCTTGCGACAAATTTCGTCACCATCGTAAGCGCGTTTTAAACGCGTCAAGTTTGGGTACCGCACCTACTCCTAAAGCCCTTTTAAATAAGGGCTTTTTCTTTTTGGAACTCATGACAACTATTTATCTCGATGAAAGCGGTGACCTAGGTTGGAAGTTTGATGCCGACTATAAGCGTGGCGGTTCAAGTCGATACTTAACAATTGCAGCTGCTGTTATAAAGCACCAAAAGGATGAGCCAAAGCTGGAAAGAGTAATTCGTGGGTTTTATAAATCCCGAAAACGCGCCTCCAAAAATGAACTTAAGTCGACCGACCTTTCCTCTAAGGAGTGGGCTTTATTTGCAACTAAATTAGTTGAAATTAAGACTTCAAGCAATCAGATAAATTTCTTCTCGATGACCGTTAAAAAAGAGAATGTTAATGATGGTTTTAAGGCTCATCCCAATGGCTTATACAACTATATGGTCAAGTTACTACTATTGAGTGAGATGAGTAAGCATGAGGAGGTCAATTTCATTCCCGATGCCAGAACTGTTAGCGTGGAATTAAAAAACTCATTAAATGACTACTTAAGAACAGAACTAGCGGGCCTTGGAGCAAGCACTAAATTAAATACAACCCCGTGGGAAAGTAAGAATTCTCTTGGCTTGCAATTTGTAGATGCTCTAGCAAATATTATTTGGAGCAGACATGAATACGGCCAATCTAAGCATTACGAACTAATTTCTTCATACGTACAAGGCCATCATCTTTACTTTCATAGTTAGTTTTTTATTAATTATTCCGTCACTCTTCGTGCTCTCATCACCCCATACCTAGTCGCATCCCAAGCATGATCCTCAGCATCGGTATCTACATCTTCGGGGTTCAATGAATCTGGTGGTAGCTGAGGAATAGTTCTTAGCCAGTGTTTACAGGTGCTGAATACTTTTAGTCTTCCTTCTGCCAATAGGCGGATGATTTCTTGAGCACCGTTTACACGGCTCCTTGGGGCGTTATAGGCTTCAGTCCATTTAACTCCTTTATCCCTGAAGATCTGACCAATGGATCGCTCTGCACCTATCTTAGAAAAGATGGATGGGTCAGCTAGATTCATGCGGTATTCATAACCAAGGCGTTGATCGTGAATTTCTATCTTCTTAATCTTCTCGGCAACTACCGTTGCATCTTCCCTTGTACCAGTATTTTCTTTGTCCCCATAACCATAGAGCTCACGCCAGAGGTAATAGACTCCATCGCTAGATAAAGCAAACCAGTAAACGGCATATGGTCTGGCATATCCCCAATCCATAGATCGCCATACCTTCCACGTTGGTGGAATTGCGAAGGGTTCTATAACGTGTTTAGAAGGCTGCCATACGCCTTCCAAGAAACTTCCCACGTGGATATCCCAATCTCCCTCTAGCCATGCTCTACGTCTGTTTGGATCGCTTAGCGACTCTAGGTTCATCAAATAGTTTGGGTCATTTTTTAGTAGATGAGTGTTCTCGTAAATCGTCGAATGAATTCTGACCCTAGGCAGCGCGCCCTCTTGCCTAATAATCTGCCCAGCAGCTATTGCGCCAATCTGAAATCGCTCCTTCACCGAGGCGTGGCCCACTCCAAATGGATTACAGGTAGCTCTCACCATTCTTGGCATGCCGGGATGCGATGATCTACAGGTGGAATGCATTGCTTCATAGAAAGAAAGGTTTCGCCAGTTGGTTAACTCCTCGAACCCTAGCCATGGGTATTCATGGCCGTGGTAATTCCAGTAGTCGTCCTCGTTAGCTCCATAACGGAAATACAGCATCTCTCCAGTGGGCCACTTCCATACGTAATCAGATTCATTGAACTTGGCGCCCGGGAAGATTTGATAGAACCAGCGCTTACTCTTGGCCACTACATCTGCAAGTTGTGGGTACGTTAGGCGAAAGAGTGTTCCGCGCCAATGATCTCCAAAGCCTCTACCTACATGCTGGGCATAGCTCATGAGCAAGGTGTCGGTCTTGCCCCCTCCCCTGGTGCCTTCAAGTAATACCTCATAGACAGGGCAAGTCAGAAACAGGGTCTGGCTTCCAGGTAATGGTGCCCAGATTGTTTTCATTGGTTTTTTAATACGTTAGTGTTTTGGCTGAGCTGCCCGCTCCCAATCCTCAACACTCATGGCGCTTGGTACAACTAGCACGCCACTTTGTAGGGGGGCGCCATCTTTGCCCGTATGCTCAATTGCAGATAGGCGTGGATGCACATAAGGAGCTGCATGCCTTCCAACGGTGGCGGCCATATTCAGCAGCTTAATTCGGACTTCATTTGCCGACTCTTTGTCACTAAGATCCTCTTGACGCACATTGCTCGCATGCTCATATAGCTGATGCATTACATTCATCATGATTTCTAATGGGGTGATTCCTTGGGTTGTAACAGCTTCAGCTATCTGACGAGTTCGCTTAGTTAAGCTGCCGATCTTTCGACCTGCCCCAACCCTTGCACCTCCCTTTGATTTCTTTTGATTGTTTTCAATCATGGCAACTTGATCATTGTCAGAAGATGGGGCTGCAACGCAACTGAATCACCGATGGGGTCTTCAAACTCAATGATGATTCTTTGAAATAGGTCGAATCGGCTTTGGGCGCCTCGGTGTTTTACCACTGTACCTACACGCCCACTGGGCGTCTTCACAACTGAACCTATCGGAAAGTCTTCCATATCTGGCCGATCAATAATGCCAACCATGGCTTGGCTTACTTGCTTAGCTTGCATTGGATGCCTCCTGACGCTTGCGTAGTTCTGCGAAGATTCTGGTTTTATATGCGTCATAGCTCTCAGAGCCCTGAGCTAGCATGCCTAGCTCTCTTCCTTTGCCATCTATCCCTTCATTACTTTTCCACCAGATATCCTCACCTGGATCAGTAGTTTGACTATTTCTTCGCATTCCCTTCACAATGGCAAGCACAAATCCCACGTTGATAGGTGTGATGCTTGACGCACGTCTTCTCGTCTCTTTGGCCTGCAAGATGGCCTCAGTTATCTCCTTCTCTGAAATATTCAACAGCACCATCTCTTTAATGCGCTGATCATCAAAGGGTATGTTGATACCCTCCTTCGCAAAGAGTTCAATTATCTGAACTGAGGTTTGCTCAGTCACCCCAACATTTTTCTTTTCGACCCTATTGTTTTGTTTGTCTGGGGTATGGAGATTGGTGTTTGGTGACTGGTGTATGGTGTTTGGTGAGCATAGCGTTGGCAATGCGTTCGCATTGCGATCGCATACCGAGTTAGGGGTACTGTCTGACAGTATTTGCTCTGCTGAAGACGACTGCCAACGACCTTCTGCACTACGTCTAGCTTTAAATTGGCGATCTTTAAAGCGAGTGATCTCATGGTCACAGCGCTCTTGTCGCCAACCATCATCTGTTGGATTAAAAAATTCATTGAGGACTGAGACCACTGCATTTTTTTCCTCTTTAGACCTGGCATTGATTAATCTTTGGACGATCTTCACATCGGCTGGAAGTGGTTTTTCTGTAGCGTAGTACTTTCTGATCAGGCGACTATAAGTGGCGTCCTCGATAAAGGTGAGATGTGCGGTTGCTTCTGCGTAATCTCCAATGTGATGCTCGTAGTAATTCATTTAAAACAGTCTCCGTAGCTTTCTTTTTCTTGTGTAATTTATTTAATGCAAGAGATGAATCTAACAATCGGAAAGCGTATCGTCAAACGCATTTTTTCTGAATTTATTTTGAATTTATTTATCTACTAATTCGTTGTAATCCTTCTTTTATAAATTTGAGATGATTAAATATTTCTTTTGAGGTGTTAATTGATCTACGCATGTCCAACACCACCCTCATCCCATCAGAAATTACTGACAAGGCTGTAGCCCATTACTGGATTGGGTTGTAGCACTTATATGAATAAATATTTTTTTGTAGGTAAAAAATAATTTGTGAGGAGAAAGTGGGTATTGACTTTTGATTGACCATCAAAACTTCATTGACTACATTGCTCTTCAGTAGCACACATACTCATACATAAAAAAACAAGATGGAGAACAATTTGATGGTAGCAATTCGGCTTTACAGTTTGTATCGTTCATATGGTTATACGAAGATGATTTCTGCAAAGATGGCTTTGCAGGTTTATCGAAAAAATATGAAGCGCGCCCGTCTAGGAGGTTCTCATGAGTAATTCAAATTCAGAAGTAACCTTAATGAGGATTCCACAGATTCTAGAATTCATACCAATTTCAAAATCTAAGTTTTGGCTCATGGTTCAGAAAGGTGAATTTCCCAAGCCGATCAAGATTGGTCGATCCTCCTTCTGGACGATTGAGCAGGTTCAGACCTTTATCCGAGAAAGGACGAGGCAATCAACCAATTGAATAACTGAAATCTATTGGATTTAAGCTGATGATCCCTGGGGTGGACTCACATCATTAATACAAGTAATTGATTTATAAAATTATTTTTAATTTTCCACCCTCTTTTCTACCCTCAATTTAACCTCTAGCCAATGGACTAATTTTTTAGCTATAAATCTCAATGAACCAAGAATTTTTAGGCTAATCTAACAATGGCTGCTCTACATCAAACTTAACACCTTTGTGGCAACCAACGCTTGAAGATGATCCATTATTAGGCTCGGGACGTCGCCACCTTCAATTAGGAGCCCTAACTCCATATTTTTTTCCATGGCATACCCAGTTAAATTGGCGCTAGTGATAAAGCATGATGCACTATCGGCTACAGCCACCTTCGCATGTACTCGACCATTCTCAAATTCCCCTGATTTTTCTTTCCAGGCATATACCCGGGCTAGGGGGATGAGTTTCTTCATACGGGCAATAACATCTATTCCTATGCTTCCTCCATCCTCCTGAGAAGATTCGAGAAGCATGGTTAATGTAACGCCTTTATCGCAGACTGCATTAAGAGCGCTAACGATAGATTGAACGTTGTATGCTACAAAACTAGTTATAAATAACTCCTTTTGGGCGCTGTTAATTACCTGCAAAAGCACCTGTTCAGTTCTTCGTGGCGCAACAAATCTGCTGGTGGGTCCAGTCCAGACTAATTCAACCGAACTTTCATTGGTAATTTTTGATTGTGTATAACTTGAAGAAATCAACATTGCGCTTAACTCGATAGCGCTAATACCCTGAATGCTCCACTCTCTCATGACTTCATTGAGCAATTCAAGTGCTTTGGGTGCACTAATCAAGGAAAGTACAGAGGACGCAGAGTCTTTTGATTCAAGCGCACGAATTTTAGAGGCGACTGCCTGCGCCTTATCAAAGGGTATCTGAGCCGCTAAAGCAGAAATTAATTCAAGCAGCCTATCCATACTCATACTTTAAAAAATGCTGCATCAACTTGCTCCAGGGTTGGAACTAAAAGGGATCTATCCAAATAACGGTTACCTCTTTCACAAGACGTCTCGGCCACAAAGGAGCATGCGTGACAAGCGGCGGCATGCAATGTTCTATCCTTCTTGGGGTCATGCTCGGAACATAAAGGATCAGAAGAGCAAATCTTCGCTCTATTGAGGGCCTGCTTGAGAAGACGTCCAAGATTCTCTGGATTACCAAGATCTACTAGCCCACCCAACGTTCCATCTGAGTCTGCTGCTGCCGTATAAATTAAGATTCCTGCTTGTGCCTGGCCATCAGATGAATCTCCATAAACTCTTTCACGAATACTTGCAGCGTTGTACCCACATTCCAACGCCAATTCACGTATTAACAAATGCGCCAGAGTATGCAGCATGGAATAGCGAATACCTGGATACCCCTCTGCAACATTTAAGTGTCGTGATTTTCTCCAGCCACGATGGCCGCTAAAAAGACGCTTATCTAGAGCTTGAACTGCTGGTAGCGACTCCCAAAAATTTAAGGTGGCCTCATTAAACTGAATAAAGATACCTTCACCATGCACTTCATTTGCGGGAACCCAGTCCGATTGGGCAAAACTTAAGGGGGCCATTGGAGGGCGGTCATCCTTATCTGAACCCTCTTCAGGAGCCTCAACGCGTGTAAATCCCATTAAGGCATTAACCTCTCGCAAGCGCTCTAACAAAAGGACGCGGCTAATTTCTTTTTCGAAACCAGCGGGCGTGGCAACAGTTTTACTCATAAAGTATGGATAGTCTGTTGGGGGATTAGGTGCAGACAAAGCCTCCCATTCTGGACCTTTTATATCGGCCTGCTCAACACTACCGTCCCCATCACCATTACGATGGCTCTCAATAGCCGTCCATACCTTCTCTAATTCAAAATTTTCAATGCCGGGGGCTGAGCCATACTTCTGTAAGGTTTTAACAATACCCTTTAATTCAGAAATATTATCCACATCCGAAAAGCTATCCCAGTGGTCAGCAATGATTTGTCCTATCGGCGAGACATTTTTTGGTGGAATGGCTAAGGCTGATAAAGTTATTGGAAACCAGCTATTAGTTGACCCCAACAGAACTGCTCTTGCCTCTTCGGTACATTCAGAGTCAAATTTATCCAAATGGGGGTGACGACCCCGGCAACTGGGCAGATTTTTCTTGCCAACCTGCCCGAACGCATGAGCTAAGCTTTTTGAAGCACCGCAGCCATCGCACTTAACTTTCAGGTTTTCAGTTTGTAGTGATGCGCCGGTTTCAAAGAATCGTAATGTGCCAGTGCAATCACTCTTTCCAGCATGAACAAAGTAGTGCCAAGGAAAATCATCTAAGTGACCATTGCGGCATGCCAATAGAAAACGTGCTGGGACAGCATCTGCATCTTTTGGCTTATCGGCACCCTTAGAGCCTGTACAGCTTTTGTGAACAAAGTGAGTTTGCTCAGGACGAAACCGATCTTCTTTGAGGCTAAATAGACCCGCATCAAAAGGAGATAGGAGGCCACACTTAACGCATCGTAAGTACCTAGGAAACGGCCTAACCGGAACACCAATATTCGCCTCCGCGGAAAATGGATCAATTGAATCATCCTTAGTAAAGGGCGGCATACGCAAACTATCAACCTGAGGACCAAGTACTTTTCTTACTGCAGCTAAGAGCCTAGCCTCATGAATTGGTTGGCAACGGTCGCGCTCCCACCGATCAATACCAGATGTAACGACCGAAAGATTGGGCAGATCCACTAAAGCTCCAGGACCATATGTCCATAAAAGCTGACTAGGGCGAATCGCTCCAACAGGAGTTCTACTTACACTCATGATTCATCCTCATCTTGCCCTTTAATCTCAATAGGCTTCGGCTTCCAATCGGGTTCACCAGAAATTATTGAGGGATTCATAATCAGCTTTACACCCGGCTCTACTTCGCGCATAGACATTGGCACCGTCCAATTATCCCAAGCAGTGACACCGGGAGATTTAATGAGGGCCACTTTCGTATCAATATTAGCTCCCTTCTTCTCATAAGCTAATTTACGCCCCGTAACAGCAGTTTCTTTTGCCCAATGGTCAGCTCGTGCCTTAAGCTCATTTTGAGCCAACTGCTTACGAGAATTATCCTCGGCGACATTACCCGCTCTACTAGTTAATACAGATATAGCATGGGCCATTTCAGGCTGCGTCGGTTGACGTAAGCTATCAGCACCATCGTTTGGCGAGAATTGCTCATCAGTTAGTCGCATTACACTTAACATTGCGCCAGTTAAACCGCGATCCATAGCTCGAGGAGAAAATGGTGTTACTGATTGGGCCTCTACATGCTTATAAAAAGTTGCGTGGTAGTGCTCAAATGTTTCGTAGTGAGATAAATCCCTAGGCCGCGCCCACGTAAGCACAGTGCAAACAAGGCCAGGCGATGCGCGCCCAACTCGACTAGTAGCCTGAATGTATTCTGCAGTGCCTTTGGGCTGACCATTCACGGCCATAAGACCAATCCTATTAACGTCAACACCAACTGAAAGCATATTAGTTGCCAAGACAATATCAATTGCCCTTAGATCGCCATCATTCCAATTGGTAACAAATTTATTTTGAGCTGAATCAAATTCTGATTTAAATTTAACTTCAAGCTGGTCTAGATATTTTGGAATATCTTGATTAGATACTCTTGACGTCAACTCGCGAATATTGCTTGAACTTACTTTGCGCTGAGCTAACCCAGGACGCTTTACAAGACTCATTAGTACTTTATATGCACGAGTTTGCACGTCATCCTCAGATAGACGCTTCATTCCACCCAATTCGCGAAGTGAGTTGAAATATCCGACCGTCGTCATGTAGGGGTCGGCTGCGGATCCAAAGTGATCAAACAGATTTTGAGCTGCAGTAAGTAAGGCTACATAGACGCGAATCAACATTGCAGGCCTTGAGCTGCCTGGAGAGCATATACCTAAATACCTTCTGCCTGGACGATCTTCAATTGAACGTTGTACTGAGAAAAAGTTATCCTCAATATCAAGTCCGCTAGGCGGAAAGACTGCCACTTGGCGCATGAACACATTTTTAACCTGTTCATTTGCCTTTCTAACTGTTGCGGTAGATGCAATAATTTTTGGCCGCACTGCTTTGCCGTCAAGATCCCAGCTACTGAGCTCATCTACAGCTGATTCATATAAACCAACCATTGTTCCCAAGGGTCCGCTAATTAGATGGAACTCATCTTGAATAATCAAATCAGGCGGTCTAATTGGAGCAATAGCTTTTACGGTTGTTTTTGGAAGTCCGCGGCCCGCAGTATGAGTTCCGGTGCAATCTGCGCCCGGCCATAACAAACCATGTCGCGAGCATTCTTTATTGACCCTACCAAATAACGTCTTAATCTCACCTCGCCATGCCATCATCGCAAACTTATCAACAGTTGCAATTAGCATTGTTGGTGGCCGGTGATAAAGCTCCTCATCCACAACCACTACAGGCAAGCCAGGGTGGGCCTCAGCACTTGACCCACCTTTCGAAAACTCACAACGCCCTAGGGCATCTCCGCAATAAATACTAGTTTGAAGAAGGTCTTTATTTACCTCAATATCACGGCCCGGCGCGACCTCTGAACCGCACCAGGGGCAACTAGTTAGTTGCGCAGGGGAAGCTAATCCAGCAGAGTTTTTACCTGGTGTTCTCATTGCAGAAATTGCATCGTGACTCTTTTGTGTAGTACCAGGAGTTACAGTATTACCAACCCATAAGCCGATAGTGAATGGCTCAACTCCTAAAGATTTATCACCTGCTTTTAATGCATTTCGTCTGATGGACTCCATCGCACAAATTAATGCAGTAGCGCGTTGAAACTGCTGTAAGGTCAAAAGCCTTAGCGTGTACCGCATAATGACTGCCAAACCTCTTGTGCCGTCATACCCACCAAGATTTCCTTGCAGCCTACGAATTGCCATCGTAAAGGCTGCAACGCCCAGGTAAGCCTCGGTCTTACCGCCGCCTGTTGGAAACCAGAGTAAGTCGGCATAAGACTCAATTGGATTTACCCGATCTTTATGCATCGGATTTGCAAGGGATGGGATTGATAACAATAAGAAGGCTAGCTGAAAGGGTCTCCAACTTCTATTTCTGGGCTCATTAAAGTACTCAAGTGTTTTATCCTCTTTACGCCGAACCGAAAGAGAATACATACTTCTAACCCGTTGTATCCCCATGGCCTCATTAGCAAATTGAAATGCTTTAAGTGCTTTTGGATCAACGCCCAGTGTGTCGACTCCCTCCTTAAGGCGCTTCAGAATTTCTTTACATTTTTCCAGTGAATCTTTAGCCTGACTATCATATCCAGTGACATCAATACCAATTCTAGATTCTTGCTCTTTTATCCAAGACTCATAGTCACCCGTTAAAACTGAAAGTGCAGCAACTAGCGCGTCCTTATCCAAGCTTGCAAGAGTCTGCATATCGAGCCAGCCCTCCTTAACCATGCGCTGCATTTCTGGACGATCTTCAGGTCGACTGCCAGGAGTTTCTGTAACAGGAACCTCATACTCGGGAATTACCGAGGTCCGGATCTCTATGGCGCGGGTTATGTCCCCTGCTGGCGTTGCATGCACAGCAACACCATGACCTACAGCAAACTCTACCTTATTACGATAGATCATCTCTAGAGAGTCTCTCTCAGGATCAACTCCAGTTGGAGTGAGGACTGGACGACGGCGAAATATGGCTTTATTAGGCGCACTTGTTGGAGCGCGAACAATTAATTCAGGTTGAAATACCCAAGCTGCATCGCGATTTGTATCTGGCTCGGTTTGCGCATTAACCAAAAAGATTGTGACTAATCGATCGCCATTGGCGTTAGGCGCCCTGATAGAGCCTTGAATTCTTACTTCGGGAATGGAGCTATCAGGCGCTTGATGGGGAATGAAACCTTCAACCATAGGAAGCAACAGCTTTCCTCCACATGGAGTCCTCTGCCACACCTTTACCTTGGTCTGATCAAGCTGCACACCAACCTCATTACCATCAGCATCTTTTAGCTTTCGATTAAATGAGCGTACATGGTCATGCATATCATTGGCAAGACGTTCATATCTACCAAAATGAACATCCAATTCAATCTGCTCAACATCTGAATCTACGCAAAAGGTAAATCCCATACTTGATGGAACTAATGATTGATTACTTGAGACATCAATTTCATCGGCAGATTCAGAATCTGAATCCACTCTTCCGGTGGCGGTATGAAACTCAGCGCCCGGCTCATGCTCACCAGGCAAAGACTCCTCATCAGCAGCATACCCTTCCTCGGTTGGAATAGGGCTATCTCCCGCCTCTGTTTCTAAAGGCGCCAACTTGCCAACTAAATAACGATCTCTTACGCTCATATCGACGATTTGCTCATGAGGGCCTTGAGCTGGTCCCAGCAAATCATCTTTTACTGCCAACTGAAGAAGTTCCCGTATATAGGCTTGATCTTCAATTAATAAATCCTCATCACTCAAAGATGAGGCGGCCTTTTCTAAGACCTTTTCAAATTCAGCCCACTGAATCCGTGATGGGAGAGCAGATGGAGCGGTTGAAATAGCAAGCCCCTCTAACTGCATCCGAGAATTGGGAACACATAAACGGTCGAAATAAATTGAGGTGCACTCTAAATTAGATCTAACACTCAAAACCCTGGATATTCGATCTACAGAGCCCTCATCATTAGCAACAATTAGCCAGTCACCTTCCTTGATATTCTGACTATTGACAGGAGCATCAATCGTGAATCGAGAGAATCCCTTTGCACTCAACCTATTATGGCTTGTAATAATCCATGCATTTGTGGGTAAGATTTGAGTTAATGACACGTAACACTCCCTTAAAATACTGCTCTCATACCAATTACACTGCCTTCAAATTAAGGCCACTCAAAAATCAAAGCCTTCTTGAGTTATTGGTAAATCCAACTTATTGGTACGCTTCAATTTTGTTGTTACTTTATTTTCAGTTAACGTACCACCAATATCAGTATTGCTTATTTTAAGATTCAAAGACCTTAGACGATTTAGTATCTCCTCGCGAATATCTCTTGATATAGTGAAACGAACTCCCTGCTTGGAATCCACAAATTCATGAGCAATCTTAATATCATCCCAGCCATAAGCAGCGCAAACAAGGTTATCAATCTGCATATGAAGCTCACGGATGTTATTTATCTCAGGCTCCAAACATTCTTGGTTATTTATTTGCTTATAGAGGTATGTTAAGCCAACATTGTTATCAACTAGATATTTTTGCCTCGCATTATCGTAAATCACGCTGATGTCTTTTAACATTGACATGCTATTAGGGAATGGAAAATTATCAATAGCATTTGATGGTGCGTAGCGAATTCCCGCATCTCTTATTGTGGTGCAATTAGCCCATGCCCATTCTTGGTGAATTGACGACTGAAAAAGTGCTAACAACTCAGGATCTGCCTCAGTTAGGACAACAACTTGGTCGCTAAATACTTGATTACATTTCACCCAAGTCCAAATAATTAATTTACTTACTCTTGGGGCAACTAAAACCTTTGGAAGCAACTGTATTTTGGCGTAGCTTTCCTCTCGCTTATCCCAAAATTTCCAATAATCATGCTCATGAATCTGCTTAGTTATAGTGTCTCTATAGGGCTTAACCTTAGCAGTAAGAATATCAAAGCATTCTTTATACTGCATTGCCTTATTTTTATCCCACGTATGAAAATTTATTACAAATCTTTCTGCAGCTTGAGTTGGGCTTGATGTAATGTCCCTACCACTTAAAAATGGAAAAATTACATCGCTATTGATTTTTCTCCCACCAACTTCTCTATTTAATAACTCTAACGCCAACTCGGGGGCTAAGATAAACCCTTCACCCCCAACATTGGTGCCTGCAAATGCTAACCCCTTGTTGCGCTCTAGCCTCAAAGGTTCACCAAAGGTCGTCTGGTTCGCTTCTAAAGATTCAGAAATAAAATCGACAGCATGGCCATTCAAGTTATGTTCGCCAGCCCAGATGCCTTTCCTGCACCACAATAATGAGACGTTAACTCCCGCCTTTCCTGGCCAAGCGCAGCTCTTTACGGCTCTGATTATTTCAATGCCGTATAAATGGAGTCGAGCAAGCCCAACAGCCTTATTGACACCTTCGCAAATTGAATTGGTTGAAATTAGCCCAAACACTCCATCCTGAGCGATAAGACTAGCAACTCGCAAGAGAAAATAAACGGATAGATCAGCCGCGCCTACTGAGCTCTGAGCAATATCATTTACTATGAATGTGCGATAACTTGAGCCTGTAACCGTTGATATTTTTTTGCCACCTAAAAATGGTGGATTACCAACGATAGCATTAAATCCAGCGCGCTCGCTGTTAAACACTTCTGGAAACTCTAAAGGCCAATGGAAAGGTCTACGCACTTCTTTACCAGGAGGAAGATCCGCACTTAAGCCATTTTTTGCCATCTCAACCAAGCGCGCACTTTGAATGTAGTCCCCTTCAATTGCTTTTGCAGCGATTATATTAATATCAGCAGTAGCGGACTCTATAGCGGCATTATTACCAGCAGCTTTATAAGTGGAACCAATAAATGCATTGGCAATAATGTTCGGAAGGGTTAGCTTTTCACGAGACTCTAAATCAAGTCTCTCCATCAACTCAATGTCATGAATATTGCGAATTGGTTGCAATCTTAAGTTTTTGCGTAACTCTATGGCCTCGTTAACAGCAGATCGAATATTTTTACCAAATAATTTCTGTTGAGAGCCCTCTAAGGGCTTCATTGAAAGATCAACTAATTGCTCTAAATTTTGCAGGCCTAATAAGCTATCGCCATGCCTTAGGTTATGGTCAAGAAAACCAAATGGTCTGTCTTTTGACATGGTTATCAACCAAATGGATAATTTTGCCAGCTCAACTGCCAGGGGATTAAGATCCACCCCATACAGGCATCGCTCTGCAATTAGTCGTCTAGCAATTAAGTTGCGAGACTCCAAGTCAACAGGAATTAATTCACATGATTCCCCAGGCTCAACTACATCTCCATTTAAAGAAATAGCGCCGCCAGCATTCTCTGAAAACCTCCATGCCTCCATAAGCCTGCCGGACAAGAAGCGGCAAACTTGAACTAAAAATGCTCCCGATCCCATTGCAGGATCGCAGATTTTGAGCTGCAATATTTCCTCGGGAGTCCTAAGTTTCCATTCATATCGATCTAAACCTTCGGCTGGCCCAACATATACAACCGGAGTTAATGTCTCGCTAACAATAGTTTCAGTGAGTGATTTTGGGGTGTAGTGAGAGCCCGTCTCCCTTCTATCAGAACCCGACGTAACAACAAATGAACCGGCTGGATAAACAAGCGGATATCCCCAGGGATCAATTCGTAGAAGATTCGCATATGGCTTAATTCGATTTCGTAAATCGATATTGCCTAAGCAAGCTGCCAATAATCGATCTGATAATTGATCGTCAACTGCTCTTGCCAATGTATTTCTAATACGCGTAATTGAGCTTCCAGATCTTTCGACAAGGCAATCTAATAAGACCGATTCATCAGATTGACTAAGAGATTGAAGCTCGACTAATGATACAAGGGGCTTTTCAGCAGAACGGGTAGCACCAATATCTAATATCACTTCAGAAGTACGTTTGACTGTTCGCTCAAGCAAACCTTCGTATACATAGCCTATTTGCTCAACATCCAAAGCTCTATAAGAAAGGCTTCTTCCTTGATATTGCTGAATAGCCTCTAAAAGTAAGAGTACTGTGCGGTTATCAATAGGAAGGGGCTTTGCAGGCTCTTTATGCCAATCAGACTCCTTAGCTCGACCCTCAAGGAATGGAAAGCGATCCGGATCAAATAGGGAGCCGCCCAAAGCAGGTAAACGCATATTTTCATGATCAATACCGCCATAGACAGCTCGGAACACAGAGAGAAGCCTTGACCACGCATCCCAGCGACGCTCTAAAATTTCTTCGGACTCACTGCGAAGCTGCATACGTAATGTTGATATTGCGTAATTCTCTTCATAGCATTCATCTTCCATTAACAGCAAGCCACGCTCTTCCGCTGATAGTAAAAAGACTAAGCGCATCATCACCGTTAAACCGGCTTCATAGAGCTCTGATGGAGTTACATCTTGCAGAAGTTCACGATTTCGATCTTGATCCGCTCTATCGAGTGACTGAATCAAGACTTCAATAGCACGCTGCACTTGCTCGCCAAGTACAGCAGTAACTTCATCCTGATGCTGTAAGGATTTATCGATTAATGCTGGGATTTGCTCGTCTACAGCCACAAAGAATCGCCGAATTCCTAATAGGTGAACGAAAGCCTGCAATGTAACTGGCTCTTGTATCCAAATTCGCGCATACCAGCTTGCGAAGGTCGTTACCGCCCCCACTGGAGCATCTATCAACATCCAGCGCTCACCATCAGTTACCAAGCCCAATCGACAACCAGCTAATCTACACAGCTGCACCATCCGATCAGCAGGAGACGCCGACCAACCATCAACACTCATGGCAGCTTGAAGATCAATGCCATTTACATAACTCTGAATCAATAACAGTGGCTTATTCTCATACTGCTCGTCTACCAATACATACTCAGGGACAAGTGTTACGTCCTGCTCTGGGATATGTACCGTCAAAGATGATGGCATAGAAGATCCATGCTTTAAATGAGCACCCTTCCCATCTTCATCAAAGCCGAGAAAGTTAGATATCACCTCTTTAATCCATGCTGAATGCAGCTTTGAAGATTCTTGATCCTCAGAATCTAATGCCTCACGCCACTCTTCATAGGTTTGACGTAAGCGCTTACGCTTACCGGGATCTAATAAGTCCAGTCCTTGCGGAAAGGCCTCTTTTAATACTAATGGCGCCAGAAATGGCCCTGAGATCTCTACAAGGGAGAGCCATTCATCGTGGATATTATTTGTACTCATCTTTTATTTCTTAGCCAACATAGATTGGGGCACTAAAAAAATGATGGCAACTGGAAAGGTTCGATCCGCAAAGCTTTCATAACGCTGTAAGATAGCCTCTGTTTCCATCTTACGCTCTAGTGGGATTCGGGCTAATCGAGCTTGGAGCGCTGCTGAATCTCTGCGCAGCTGTGTGCGCTCATCTTCTGTAAAAAGAGATAACTGTTCTGGCTCGGTATCTTTTTTTAGCTCACCGTGAATAGATTTCTCCAGCTCATCAAGAACAAGCTGAATATTGGAGATCTCTTTTTTCTTGCGCCCATCAAGAATATTTTCTAAAGATTTCAAACGATCTTTAGACCGAGCATCAATAGTCTGGAGAACTGCTTTCTCATGGACTTTAAATTGCTCTTTTAAAGATGCGAACTCACTATCACTTAACTTGGTTGGCATACCTTCATCAAGCCATTGACCTAGCTTAGTCACACCCTCCTCGCGTTTAAAGGATTGATCCTTTAAATAACCTCCTGAGAGAGTTAATTCTTCATGAAGTCGATGATGATTTCCTCCAGTGACTACTAAACGTGATATTACCAATACTGCAGGTGCTTCAAGCTTGCCATCAGGAATAGTGCGCACTGTGACGCGATGCAGCTTTTTAACATCATCTTGCGCCCAGACCTCCGCCCTAAGTAAACGTAGGCACATTTGAACTAAGCGGTGATTTAAATGCACCAACACCACGTCATCACGGCCTTTAGCTACTGTCTGATCAAAGGTAATCGGCCGCATCTGCTGCGTATAAGGATGGCGCAACCCCTCTAGGCATCGAGCCCAGGAACCAGATAAGAGTGGCATTCTAAATACCGAACCATCCGGTGAGCCTTTTAGCTTAGCAGGCTCCAGCGGAGGTTTTCCAGCCAAATTAAGGCCAACTTGAACCGCCGTCAAAATATGATCTGGCGTTAAATGAAAATCGTTTTGAGCATCTAATAAGCGCTCATGTAACTTATTTACTCGGTCTTTTAGATCACGCTCGGCTTTGATAAATTTACGAGACTTAGCAATCTTAGCTTCAGCAAGCTTGATGTCAAGCTCCTTAATAGAGCCATCAATTAACCCTGACATCTGCGGGGCAATCACAGGGTTCACGCTACCCATATCAGATCGCATGGATTCAAGCTTACGAAGTGACCTCAAAATATCCTCGCCATGACCACCAACAGATTTATTGCCTTCAACGTCGCCATCAACCGGATGCCAAATGAGAACTTCTTTTTCACGCTGCCCATGACGATCAATACGGCCGTTACGCTGCTCCATGACATTAGGGTTATACGGAATCTCTAAATGTATTAAGCAATTACAGTGATTCTGTAAATCAATACCTTCTGATGCGGCATCTGTCGCTAGCAATATTCGTACTGGAGAATCGCTAGGTGAGGCTTGAAAAGCAGCCTTTACAGCCTCACGCTCATCATGATCCATTCCGCCGTGTAGAACTGCTAAACGCTCAGCACCAAAGTCATGACTGGCTAGAATTTGATTCATCCACTGATGTGTGCTTCTATACTCGGTAAAGAAAATGACGCGACGTTCGTTCCAAGATCCGTCGGCGTTCTTTAGATTTTCAGAAATCCACTTGAGAACTGCTTGCGCCTTTGAATCAACTTGGTTTCTAGCAACTTGGGCCCATCCCACCATTTCCTTTAAAAGCCTGTCTTGCTCAGGCGTTACAGGGTCAGAGCGTTTAGTTGCTTCCTCTACTGCATCAAGCTGAGCAATCTCTACATCTTCATCGTTTGCATAGTCCTCTTCAACTTGAGCAATCGCTTTATGTAAAATTCGATCATCTAAGTTGGAGCTCTCTTTTGGCTTATCAGAACTATTTAAGTTGGTAATATGTTTTTCAAGAGTTGAAGCAAAGGCTGCGGGTGATGAGAAGAGGCGTTTTTTTAGAAGCTGATTAATGAATGCGCCACCGATTGATGACTTACCACCCTTCGTTGAAGAGGATCTGCTTTGGGTATATTCATCAAGCTTTTGATGAATCTTGCGCTCCGCCTCGGTGTATATAATTGGCAGCGCATGGAGATTTCTTTGTGCATAGAGCAAATCTCCATTAGCATCAACTAAATCACTCTTAAGTCGGCGGATCATTACCTGATTTAATTGCTTTTCCTCAGGAAGAATATTACGAGCAAAACGCTGGTCATCTAAAAGCTCTAGCAAAGAGGTAAATGATTCTGTGTAGCCGTTATGTGGTGTAGCCGTTAAAAATAAGCGGTGTTGAAAGTGAGGGCTAATCAATCGTATAAAGCGAGTTCGGTAACTCTCAAGTGCATAGTGAGCGCCCGCTGCTGGCGCTACGTTATGCGCTTCATCTACCACCAACAAATCAAACTTACGTGGATAGGTTGGATACATAGGCAAAATATCTTTCATTGCCCGCAAACCCTCGCCAGACTTAACCCAATCCATCGACACGATCAAGCGAGGAAATGATGTCCATGGGTTTGCATGAATACCGCGTTGCCGCCTAAGTTGCTTGATGTAATCGGTATTGATGATCTTAAATTCAAGACCAAATTTTTCAAGCATCTCTAGATGCCACTTCTCCTGCAGGGATGCCGGGCAAACAATCATGACCGACCTTGCTCGATGCCTTAGCAACATCTCCTGAATAACCAGTCCAGCCTCAATTGTTTTTCCAAGACCAACATCATCGGCAATCAATAGATTGACTCTAGCCATATCAATTGCACGAACCAATGGATCCAACTGGAAGTCTTCAATGCTTACGCCACTACGAAATGGTGCCTGCAAGAAATTTCGGTCGGCATTAGTTGCCGCGCCCCAGCGAACTGCATCCAAAAAAGCATCCAAGGTATCCGAGTCATCTTGACCGGAAATCGCAGGAAGGCCTGCACGTTCAATAATTTGCGCTCCAGGCTCAATCTCCCAGATGACTTGTAATTCCTCACCTAGACCATCTTCATCAATAGAGGAAAGACTCACCAGATTTTGCGCGGTAGAGCCAGCATCTAACTTTGAGGCAAGTACATTAGAAACAATCCACTGGCGTCTTCTCACCTCAACGAGCTGCCCAGCCTCGGGTACCGCTGAATAAGTCATCACAATATCGGCTGTATTTGTCATTTATTAGCGCCGAGAAAAAACTATAGGTAACTAGATTTTGTATTGATCAACATGCTGCAAAATACTTCTTGCAATAGCACGACCAAGATCAACTGGCACTGCATTTCCGATCATTCGACCTAAAGCAGTGAAATTAACACCCTCATCCTTTTTAAGAAACTTGTAACCCCTAGGAAACCCTTGAAAGATAGCGCCCTCTCGAAGTGAGATTGCGCGGTTCTGCTCTGGATGTCCAAAGCGTCCAGTACCAAAACTATGAAATTGAGTTGTCATGGTTGGCGCAGGTTTATCCCACTCCATTCTTGCATACACACCAGAAAACGTTTTCCCAGATTCTGATTTATGGCATTCAACCAATAAATGTTTTGGCCAATCTCGCCATGTTCCACCAGGCTTTGAGGCTTTTATTCTCTGGTAATTAATAGGAGTTAGGGAGCTGGTAGCATGCAAGGGATCCTTGACAGAAGCGCGCCCCGCTTGAATTCTCTCCAGTTTGCCAATAACCTCACGAACCGTCTTGGGCTTTTTTCGAGTGGGGTCAATAAACTGAATTTCACCAAGCAAGGATGCCAAGAGCACCATACGTTTTCTCGATTGCGGCGCACCATATAAAGAGCTGTCAACCACCCCATGCCAAACATAGTAACCCCTACGCTTTAGTGATCGTACAAAAGAATTAAATACCTCATGCTTGCAAACAGATGGCACATTTTCCATTGTGACAATTTCAGGCGAGGCTTCTCTGATCAGCCTTGAGAATTGCTGTAGTAGGCTCCACTTATTATCCCTTTTAACATCGTATTTATGAGCGTAAGTAGAAAAGGGTTGGCAAGGTGCACAGCCAGCCAGAACACGGATCCTTGGATTGCCAAACATCTGATTTAAATACTCTCCATTTATTCTGCTTACATCCTGCATAATAAATTTGGCCTGATTATTAATCTCATAGGGATACTGACAAGCGGAATCAAGATCAATCCCGGCATTTACTTTGAGACCCTCAAGTAAAAACCCATGTGTTAACCCCCCCACACCACAGAACAAATCAATTGCAGAAATATTTTTTTTCATATTTTTAAGGTTTTTCAACGGATATTAAATGCTGCCAAGCTCATTAAATGAGCTTTTTTTGCATAATCCAAAGCTAGACTCACCTTGTATTTCCATTCATTATATTTTTTATATTCTAGTTGCAACGTACTATACGGCCCTATAGGAATTAATAAATTAGCCACATCCATTATTGATAATCTTGGAACTCCTTGAGAAAGAGCCTTAGACGCAATTAACTCATTGGATAAGGTTGAATTCAACCACCAAAACAATAATTCAGGGTTTATTTCATTTTCTTTTGGCTTTTTCTTAAATGATAGTTTTACAAAGCTTTGATTAGGGGCAATTGGCATATCGGTTTTTTCCGAGTCCATCAAAGCCACTTTTCCAACCGATCCTCGAATACAAAGAATTACATCCCCCCGCTTAAGGGATGCTTGATTCAATCTATCCCTAGATGCCTCATTAATATATTTTTTAACGCCGCCTTCAATATTGCCAAAAGGGCCTATATCCCCGCCACCGATCTCAATGTATTCGATACCGTCCTCAGGCAACGCTGACTGCATATGTTGCACTCTATATATATTTACCAGGTCCGATAAAGGCACAAACTGAAGATTTGGAAATATCTCTTGAAATCCTTTTTGCTCTATAAAACGTGTAGCTTCAAAAGAGATTAACTGCTTTGTTCGCTTAGAACGGGATTGATTGGATATGCCATAACTAAGCACGTCATCTACAGATCGAATATTTCTACTAGCTTGGGGCATATCTCCATCAAGCGTGATGGCGTTTAAGTTCAACTCATTTCTTCGCATGGGCAAACCAAAGCCACGCTCAGCCCTCTGGTATAACCTAGCTGGATCGTTTTCTACGCCAAAATCAATATCCCTGAAATCAATTTTTACTGACCTAGCGCCTGGCTCAAACTCCAAAATTGAGTAAGCCTCATGAACCGCCCCGATCACACCCATTGGTAATTGAATTACCCCAGTTAGCCCCATAGCCACACAATGCTGAAATATATTTTGTGAGTTCGCTATCCCGCGCCCACCATTCAAATAGGCATTCGGAACCAATACAACGACCTTTTTATATCCCGCCTTTAGCAGGTGATCCAAGCTATCGCTTGCTATCCCACCCTCAGGTGACTCATAAAACGGTAGCTCATTTAATGCAGCATTTACTAATAGTGATTTTGATCTCTGCTCTACATTATCAGAGGTTGTCCACTCTAATTCCGTTAGCATTCTTTCGAATACAGCAGACCTATTAAAGGAGAACTCTGCTTCCTTATAAGCAACACTCAATCTCTCAGGAAATTGCCTAGGCCATTGATTCTCTTTTTCAGCAACTTCATTCCCAACAAGCCGAATGCGGTCAGCATTTTGAATGCTATTACCGTAGAACAATCCCACACCATAATTACAGTAAATATCTACGCACTCGTTTTCTATTCCGGCCAATCTACCCATGAAGATTGCCACATCTTTTGGAGTAAAAATTGCCCCATCACGATCAAATCCTTGGCAAACAATCTCTTGAATAACTGATTTCGCAGCTTTAGATTCCCTCAATTGCGCGCTTATTTCTGAAGAAAGCGAAATAAAGTCAGCTTTCTTACTTAGGACCTCTAAATCCTCAATTGCTTCACGTGACAAACTATTTTCAGCATTTGAATCACACGGCGGAACTAAGCGCAATAAAACCTTCAGCGCCACTAATTTTCCTGGCGTGCCTTCATCACTTTCAACATTAAAAAAACCATGCGTTTTTTCGAAAAGCTTAGAACAAGCAAATTGCACTGCCAATGCAGATTGAAAGGATGCCATGACGTCTTTCGCTGCTTTACTTTTTTGCCATGTTTTGTCATCTAACCAGCCTGGCAATTTAGTCTCGGCGCGCCCCTTAATGCTTGAATCAAAGCGTGATCGAAAGTGCTTATAAATTGCTTCTGCGTTTAATTTCATTACTACCAATCCTAGTGGAGGTGAGTGCGACTGCTATTCGCATACATTGCCGTTACTAATACGCCATCCAGTGAAACTACAGCCTGGATAGCTCTTTTTTTGCGGTAATACTCAATGCTCTGCTTAGACATTCCAGCTCGTTTCATATTGTGGAATGACTTGTCCGTAAAGAAATAGATCTTACAGTTGTGCTTGTCATATACAGACTGGCCCATCTCCATTAGCATTTGAATAATATCTTCGCCAATACCGCGATGCATCCGATCACTTAAGAAATGATCGCTGTATCGAATGTTTTCGTTTTTCATGTGTATGTGCATCATTATATCCTAGTTAGAATGTTATTAAATATACAACTGGTAAAAAATTTTACGACGGCTAGATTTCTCAATCATTCGACCACCGCTTACCTCCAAAGCAAATCCACGAGTCTCATCACCAAAGCCAAAGTTGTATGTCTGGCGTGGCCCACGAGCTCTAATTGCAGCATTTTTGGCATATGTATCTAAATTTTTCAGTTTCATTATTAGTTCCAATGTTATTAACTATACTACATTTCAAAAAAACGGGCATATGCCCACGTCTAAAAGCTTTGGAAGGTTTCCCCACCAGGACCACTTAAATACCTATAGTTACGTGTCACCAATTAACTATTCGGCACCATCCCGAATTAGATGTAACTTTACATCCAATCTAATTCGGTAACTTTACCGAATACTGTCAAACGGTACCTAACAATGTTAGTTTTTAACAATCCGTATCGCTACGGCATGCTACTGGAAACAATCTCCACCAACTGACAGTACAGCGCACAAATTAACTCCGATACTTCTTAGCTCTAACACCTGTTAATAAATTAGACGTTTTCCACTTAAGGGTGGAATGCTATTTAAACATCTTGACTATTAATTAATGTATTGGAGCTAAATTTTAAAGAGCAAATTAGTGTGTACTTAAATAATCATGTACAACATACCAACCTATAAATATATATTACTCCAAAAAAAATTTATTTGTCAAGCTCACTAAAAATATTTTTTATAACAATCACTCAATCCATTCTCCAGTTGCTTCCATGCCCTCTAAATCTTTGGGGCAAATTGGTGGGCCTAGATGAAGATGTTTTTTTAACATCACAACTTCGTAACCACACTTAGTACATTTAGCGCCAGGACGTTTCGGCGCTTTCTGCAAGCTTCTCACCGGCAAACGTAATCTTCCATGGGGAAAGCTCCCCAACTTTTCAGCGATACGAAATAAATCTTCTCGCAAAGCATCACCTGCACCAGCACTTCTCATGGGGCCTTTAAGGCCGACATCTAAAGCAATCTTTTTAAAATTATCTCCATGACCACTCTCACAATCATCAACAGCATGAACGAGCTCATGAACCAGTGTGTCTAGAAAATCGATAGGCGTTTCTAAATGGGGTGCAATGAATATCTGATTCGTTCCATCCTCAGATGATTTGTTTGACCAACATTGACCTAAATGACGCCCTTTGCCGCCCGTACTAGGAAAGCCAACAGAAACCTTCACTGGGGGAATTGTGTAGCCCATTCTTTCAAAGATAGGCGTCAAATGATCTACTGCCTCTATTAACCATTGCTCTCTATTTGCTTGATTCATATTTCTTAATATATGTCCTTACTAGTGAGTTAGCTTGCTGCGGTTTTCAGCCATTCTCATAAACTCAAGATCCATAGATTTAGATTTCTTGAATTCCCAATCGATAGGAAATGCAATATCGCTTTTATCCCACCCAGTAATTCTTGCCTCATCATTACTGTCAACTTCTTCAAAAGTGGCTGCAATCACGATGTTCTCTTGATGGAATGGCTGTGACTTCTTTTTTTTGGATTCTGAATATAGTTTTGAACTTGCATTCGGACTTAAATGAATAAAGTCCAACCAATAGACCCTAAAACTTGGTCCAAAGACTTGGTCTACTAATATTGCGTCGGTATTGTTTGGATTTTCTTCATTAAGAAGCATGACTTTAAGACCTCTCTGCACTAAGAATTCAAGATACTTACGAGCACCTTCATGATTTTCGAAGCCGACACTCAGCAGGCTATCGCTCTCCCATAGCTTCGATTGATCATGCACGTCAAAAATAAATTGGCCATAACCCCCGTGATATCTCTCTATCACGGCCCCCTTTTTTAATAAAACACATACGCCCTCTATAAGAACAGGCATGCAATCTCCAGATTATGTTGAATAGATGATGAGTTTGGTATCACTGAATTTATGAAATGAGCTTACGTATTCTTAAGCTCATATATCGAGCCAGTTCATTTTTATTTTCTAAAAATTTTTAAATAGCTCGTTATTTGAGCTTGAGTTTATTTATAAACGTCACATACAACAGGAGATGTGAATGACAGCTCAAGTTTCAGAAAGACTGATTTATGGCGGAAAAGAAATTTCTTTATTTAGCAACCCTTTATCGCTTTACTTAAAGAATGCTGGGATCCGATTTGAATCTCCTCATACAGCTAATTGGCGCGGATATGTCGGTACATGGGAAATCCTAGTGCACGAGGGTGTTGAGCGTCTGTATTTAGTTAGTTTGCGTGCTCATAAGTCTTATGACGAGATTCTTGAGTTGCCAGATGTCTTTCCAGGGCTTGATAAAGTCTTTGCACACTGGTTTACGGGTGAGTTACGCTGCCCTCAAGGTGCTCAACTTAAGTATCAACACATGGGCTACGGCAGTATTTATGAATATGACCTCTTTATGGAATTTAAACAAGGGATCTTGGTCAATCAGTACGCCAAGCACAATGAATTGCCTAAAGAAGAATTCGTTGACCAATCCAAAGTGTCAGCCTTTTTAAGAAAGGGTTAATCATGGAAGCACTTGTTACTTGGTACCCTCATGGTTGGTTTGATTACTTTTTTCTTTATCTAATTCCAGGGCTTTTGAGTACTACCGCATACACAATTAATCTCCTATTAGAACGACCCTCTCCTTTTGCCATAGCCCTGGCAAAAAATCTCCTTGGCAAAGATATGTCTCCCGTCGAGCAAGTCAAAAATATTGCTATGTATTGCATTGTTTTTACCTTAGCTACTGTTGGCTGGCCGACACTACTCTATTTAGCCTATAAGCGCATTAAAGAGGAGCCTGCGAGGCGCGAATGGCAAGCGCGTTCTAATTTTGACTGTGCACCTGAATACCTCATAGCCAAAGTCAACCCTGTAGATGCAGAGCAGACTAGCTATGTAATTGATCCCCTAGGAACTGTGCCACGCCTACCTTTTGGCCATCTAAATCAGGGGTGGGTTAATTTTCTTTCTGATATGACCGATGAGGAAGATGAGATGTGGTCTTTTTATATCCCTCGGGGTAGCAAAACAGGTAGATATCAATTGGAATGTGTAAAAGATATCCACGGTTATGCCAAGGTGCGTCGCGGCAAGGTCTTGGCCGAATTTATTACCGAATGAGGAAAAATGATTGTCTATAAATTTGCCCTTAAAGCAAATGAATAGCTCAAGCTACTAGATCTAGACAATGTTAAAAAATCAAACCAGCTCATCGCTTATATCAAGAAAAAAGCTTACGACTTTTAGCAAAGGACTCTGCGATGACCATATTGCAAGTTATCTATTAAGCAATCTTATAGATAAAGTTTACTCATAGAAGATCTGCGACCGCATATCCTTAATGAAGACTTGATAGAAGTCTTTCCACTTCTGCAGCTCTTCTGGCTTGCATACTGCTGTTGGTCTCTCCACCATTAGCCTACGTTTGACATTCACCTTATTACCTTCGACGGAGTAGCTAGCGTCATATTGAATGTAGCCTTGCTTATAGCGCACCTCGGGTGGGATGCGCGTGAGCTTCACATTGCTTGGGAACTCAATTTGGTAGGCCTCTTGCACCATCTTGGTGGCACAGCGGTATGGATATTTAAAACTTTCTGGGGGTCGGTCATTGGCAATTAGAGCTAGCTCTCCGGGCGCAAGGCCTACTGGTACTGTCATTGCACCCGGTCCTGGGAAGTTACTAACAGCATCAAGTGTAAATTTTGAATCTGTTGTGAGGGGTTGATCTAGGTTGTATACAGAAGTACTTTTGATCTTACCCTCCCCCATTTGATGAAACTTAGCCAGTTGATCCTTTACCATTCTTTCTGATAAAGAAGTTTCGACGCCCTCGTAGTTGTAACGCGCTGCAATTTCTGCGCTACCAAAATATACGGAATGGGCTTCACCCTTAATTTGCCCATCTTTTTGGATGGTTAGCACCATACCCGTCACGGTACGGTTTAGATCCATATTGGGTTTTGGAGTATGGCCAATCTTTCCTAGGGCACTTAATAGGGTTGGTTTATCTACCTCATCCTCTGGCAGCAAGCCATAGGGTGCCATCTCCGCAGTTGAATCTAAGTATTGATCCCAAGCTGGGATATAAGTAATGACGTGATTAAAGGGTCCAATGACCGGGTACTTGGGTACGCTAAAGGTATTGCCAGCGTTAATTAAGGCACTGCTTGCAACGATGCCCTTTGCCGCTAGAAGTGAAATAAGTAAAGCATTGTGATCCTTACAGTCACCATATCGGTTATCAATAATGCTATTGGCATCATGCGGTGTAATACTGCCGTCATCTAAGTAAATGGCCACGTAACGTATATTGCGCGAGACCCAGTTATAGATAGCCTTAGCTTGCTGTTGTTTAATCTCTTTTTCAGTAGTTTTGGCCTCTTTACTTTTATCTACATCTACCAGCTTGATATCTTTTGTAATCTCGTCAGCAAGTTTTTGCACTTGAGGGGTTACTTTGACCTTGTCTTTGATTCTGGCCTCATACGCTTTAGCAAAAGCGGCTTGGCTAGGCAAGGTCGAAATATAGATATGCGGCGCATAGTCATCTAAGCCAACCTCTAACTGCTCTTTAGGAGTGAACTTGCGATTCTCATAAGTAAAGTGCATGCGCTTGTTACCATCACCTAGCATCTCTACCTCTGCTACTTTCACACCTTTGGTATCCACATAAAGCTCGAGCGTTTCTGGGTATGTAAGGGTGTACTCAAAGCCCTGAGTCTCAATGTAATGACCAAAGTTAAATTTGGTATAAAAAAAACCTGGCATGAGTGGCTCAAAGGTAGTGAGCTTGGTCTTGTAATAGGTTTTAGATCCAGGGGTCACATTCGGAAACACAATGATCTTGTGCTTTTGATCGGAGAAGAATGCTGCCCCTTGGCTATTGTCATCTTCTACCGTCCGTATGGCTGATGCCTGTACGGGGATCTTTTTTCCAGCAGGTGTCAAGGTATAAGCCTCTAAAACATCAATACTTGCCGTGCTCGAATTAAACGGGATATCCACGGTCGATACTAAATCGACAATCACTTGAGAGCGCACCAGCTTAGTCATCTCATTGATTTCGACAACCTTGCCATCGGGGTAAATCGTCTCAGTGACAACATGTCGCTCGATTGCAGACAAGGCTTCTAGATTAGTTTCATTGGCCTTGCTAATGCCGATATAAGCCAAACCAAACAGCATGGCAAAAAAGGTGAGGATGGCTAGTCCAGTTTGGATGGTAGGCTTCATAGGCTTAGCGTCGTACATAGGAAAGAATGTACGCCTTTCTTTTGTTAATTTCACTAGAAAAAGTAATGCCTGCGCTGTCGTGAACTATAGCCAAAGGTTCTTGTAAAAGAATCTTGTCTGCAAGGTAAGGGTTTCCATTTGAATCCCTGAGCTTAAATTTAGGCAACCCCAATATCTTGGCGCAATCAATAAACGAGCCCACCATAAAAAAATGATTGATCCGATGAGACTCCCCCGAATGCAATGACAGTTGTAATGGCAATATGACGGTCATTAAAAATGCGCTAGAAATCATGTTTTTTATACTTTTGTTGTAATTTTTATATTCTTATTGTCAGCAGGCTCATAAAATGAGCTTCAAAACATTTAAAGTTATAAAAACTACATAAATGAGGGTTCTTCATGAGTACGATGGAACGGCTTCACAAGATCAAATACATGATCCAAACTCGTAAATGCGTTCCCAAAGATGCATTTCTAGAGGAGCTAGAGATCTCCCCCGCCACCTTTAAACGCGATCTTGAGTATTTACGTGACCGCATGAATGCCTCGATCGTTTACGACCGCTATGAAGGTGGTTATAGATTTGAAAATGTCCAGCAAGGCCAAAAAATAGAACTTCCTGGGCTTTGGTTTAGTCAAGAGGAGGCAACCGCACTAGTGCTTATGCAGCACCTCCTATCTTCACTAGACCAGGGTGGATTAATCGGCCCTCACATTGATCCGTTAACAAATCTGATTGACGGAATTCTGGGTCAAACCGAAACGCCTGCTAAGGAGCTTCGTAAGCGCCTCAAAGTCTTTGGCATGGCGGCTCGCAAAACTCCAGTTAATCACTTCCCCGAGATTGGTAGCGCCCTACTAAAACGTGAACGCCTACAGATTAGCTACTACTCCAGAGGAACTAATGAGACTACTGAGCGAGAAATCTCACCTCAGCGTCTTATTCACTATAGGGATAACTGGTATTTAGATGCTTACTGCCACCTTCGTAAAGAGCTTAGGAGTTTCTCAGTTGAAAACATACGCTCAGCTGCATTAACCAATAAAAAAGCAGATGATATTTCCGACAAAGCGCTTCAGGAAAACTTTGCAGAGAGTTATGGAATCTTTTCAGGTAAAGCCACAAAGCGGGCAAAGCTACGATTCACCCCAGAAAGAGCACGCTGGGTATCTGCAGAACAATGGCACGGACAACAAGTTGGCTCATTTGATCAAGACGGCTATTACGTCCTAGAGTTCGACTATAACCAAGATCCAGAGCTCATTATGGACATACTCAAGCATGGCTCAGCCGTTGAGGTAATAAGTCCCGCAAGCCTCAAAGCAAGTGTTGCAAGTGAACTCAAAAAAGCAGCCGAACAATACAAAGGGCAGCTATGAGCAAACCGTTTGTGTACGATGAAAAATCATCTTCTTTGTATGGGCCTGATGGTCAATTCATCAAAAAGGTCTTCTGCCCCAAGGCCGTAAGCTGGAATCAACTTCTTGCCGATGATCCACAAGATCGATCTAGGGGATGCAATCAGTGTAATGAAAAAATTATTAACTTAGATGCATATAGTCCTGAGAGTGCCTTGGCAATATTAAGCGCAGATCCCGAGACTTGTGTTTATGCAACCAAGAGTAGCCAAAACGTCATCTTTTTAAAAGACGAAAACAATCCATCGGCTCCCTGCCCAGCCCCTGAGAGCTGGTACGGAAATAATCCTCCATTGGTAGATATTCCTATCATCGCCACTGTTAGAAGCATTGAGGATATTGAGAGAGGATTAAGAATGGGCTTTTGGCCTGATGTAAGGCAAGTTAGATACAACACTAAAGAAATTAGTCAAAAAATGTGTATCTATCAAAACATGATTACGGGTGAGATTCAATGGTATGGTGACTACCGTAGCCCATCTGCCAATGAAGTTGGATCAGACTGGAAAGAAGTTGTTCCTTGGACTAATTTTTATATGCACTACCAGGAAATTCCAGTCGCAGCATATTTGATTCCCAAAGAATTGCCCAATAATTGTGAAGTATTGGTACCAGATCCTATTGAGGATTACGTAGGAGCAAGTTGGAACCAAGGGGACGCCTACCGCGCAACCAATGTAATCGGCACTATTGTCAATAAAAAGGTCGTTCTTAATCCGGCATCAATAGAGCGATCTGACTTTATGGGATAAGTGATTTACTAGCTCGGTATTTGAGCCTTCCACTCCGTATTCTATTGATAGATAACAGTGGAGAAATGTCATGAAATTATTGATTGCCTTATTTTTAATAGTCCAAATCGTTCTATTGACTCGGAGTGCCAATGCTCAATCGCTGAACTATAACGACAGTCCGCTAAACTATAAAAATAGTGAGCTGAACTATAACAATAGCTCCTTGAACTACAACAACAGTCCACTCAATTACAGCAACAGCCCTCTGAATTACAACTCCAATAATGGTGTCTATGACAATCAGGGCAATAGGATTGGTTATGAGGTCCAGTCTCCCCAGGGGGTAACGAACGTCTTTGATAACGACGGCAATCGAATTGGTTATTCACCAAGCAAACGACAATGATTGCTGACATGGTCATTGATACCCAAGAATTTCTTGCGGTACTAAAGAGACTTAAACCTCGAAAAACTACAAAGGCTACCCTGGCAGAGGAGCTATATATTGCCCTCTTCAATGGAGAGGCAATTTTTTGCGTCCGCGGTATTCAAACGAAATGCGTAATTGAAAGCGGTCACTGGAGGGGGTACATTGCGGTCAATTCAGGAGTCGTTCTATCATTTTTGGCAGCACCTCCATCTGGACCCACCGTAAAACTTGCCGTGAATAGAAATCTTTTTCAAATAGAGAATTTAAAGATTTCTTGCAAGACCATGGAGTCACCAGAATGGATTACGGCGATGAGCTTTGAGGCACATCTTCACGATGACCTCGCAAAGTCACCTCAAGTTATTAATCGCTATTGCCCAAAATGCGGAAAAAAAAGAGGCGAATTTTTCAAACAAAGATTAATAAAGCAACCGTCACTTGGAGATGCACCGCCACCTAAATATCCCAGCTCAAGAAGGTGCTCTGCATGTAAATATGAGTGGTTGGAACTTGAGGACTTAACCTAGAGTCGCCATTTAAGAAATCAATGCTGGCTCAATACAATGAAAATCAATCTGCAATTGTTCTGAATCGGCGAACTCATCCATAAGATAGCCTTTTGGTGGAGTAATTCTTCTCAGATATTTATCTGGCACCGGCCCGCATTTAGAACTCTGAAAATAGCCACTGTATTCATAAGCCAACCAACCATGCTCTGTGGCAACCTCTACATCCCAGCTATAGAGTGGCTCTCTATTTGGTCCCCACTTAATAAAACCAAGTCCAGACTTAATTCGAACAATATTCCCGACATTCTCGGGAAGATTGCAAAAGACCGTAATGGCAAGGTCGCCCACAGAGCAATTCAGCTTAGACATTCTGCGCCTCTGCTATATCAAGTAAATTCCTATCTTTGCTCGCAGTAATCGAGAACTGAAACAAGGCTTCACTAAAAAAGAAAAGTACTCCTATAAGTCCCGCCTGGGCAAACCATAAGTCAGCAGTTTTTGAGTAAGCAAACGAACCCAACAAAATCAGTACTAAGCCGCAAAGTTTAATCATGAAAATCTCCTTGTATTTAGTGATTTCAGATTAATGACTCAGAAGCTCATCGAATGAGCCTGTTGTTTTTCACTGGGTAAATTTCAGTTTTTTGTTGGTTTTTCGATAATAGCTAGGGTTTTGCTATCTAACTGGCCTGCAAACAGACGATTGAGACCATCTTGCAAGAGCTGGTTATCAGGACTAATTCTTAAAAAGAGGGTCAGACAGGACTGCAACTTCATCACATCAACCTCTTTTCCAAGAACCTCTAGGGCAGTTCTTCCCGAGCCCACCACCAAACCTAAACAGTGTCGCAGGCGCTTCCCGAGTATAGGATGGGACCAATAATCCGAAGCCTCTTCCAAAGACTTAATCCCATAAAACTGAGAATGATGGCTTTCACCAAGCCCCAATACCTGAGGAAAGATAAACCACATCCAATGGCCTTTTTTCTTACCGGCTGTGAGCTCTTCAATCACCCAACCAAACATTGGCTCCTCTTGCGCCTCTAGAAAACGCTGTAGATTAAATTGATCCATTAATAAGCCCCAAACAGGAAGCTGGCAATCTTGAATCTAGCACCGAAATTATCTTTGTCGCGAATGTCATTTAATAGATAACCCTCAACCCCATCGGGGGTCTTTCCTAGATACTTAAAGCTATCTCTATATAGGTCTAAATTAACAACGCAAGTAAAAATTCCTGGGGTAATTTTTGCAAGGTAAAGGTCATAAATCTTATTAAACTGCTGCTCCTGTAGAAATAGCTTCATTTCAAAATTACGAGCATTGGCATCACTCATGACTTTGTTTTTAGAGGGGTTTTCGAACATTGCATCCACCCTTTCAGCCAGAATAGGAGAATCATCTTCAAGCACTTCGTAGTCTCTTGCAAATCTGACCAAGAACTGGCTCTCCTTGATACTTTGCATGCTTGCCAAATCAATATTGACTGACGAATGCTCAAACCTTAGTTCTTGTTGGACCTCTACATAATCATTCCCAAAGAAAATATAGTGTTTTTCTGTTGGGGAAAAAGTAAAAGTAACCATGGTCGTAGCAGTTGGAACCACATCTAGAATGTTCATCATTCAATATCCAATTTCTTTTTGCAAATAGCCTCATAACAAGATTGGCAGTAATATTTGCCAGATCGCTCCCAGGATTGCAGCCCTAGCTTTTTTGTGCACCAGTAGCAATAGAGGTTAGTGGAGGGTGTAAATACAGATGGATCTTTTGTTGAATGTTCAGGAGCTCTTTGAGGTGCGGCAGGCCAATCAATAGTCTTAAAGGAGGCTTTTTCTCTTTTGAATGCTATCCGAGCAAAAGCACGGCTTGGTAATTTATATTTGAGAACTAAATATATACCCAAGAAAAACATCAACCAAACGCCGACCATAATCCAATTTGTTGCTATCCAAGCAAGAATCTCAACCAAGATAAGAAAGGCAATATAGATTCCGATAGCCGCAATAATGTATGGCCATAAAACCACCAATAGCACCAAAGAAAGAATACTTCCAAGGCAACCAATGCCATCCCGATTACTCATGCCCACCCCTACTCCAGTCATAGGCTAAATCAATGAAGATAGATGCTTCTGACGATAAAAATTTGGGCGAAGGATGGATGCCCACCCTGCCAAGGTCAAGCCTATCTGAATCCCAACATGTTTGAATGGTTGCATCATCAGATACCTTGCCACCCGAATGATGTCGCATGGCATAGCAAAGCTTATCCAACTGGGTAGGCTTTAAGTGGAAATAATCACCATGGATACCATAGGCAAACTCAGCAGCCCTCTCCCCATGCTTGGGATCTCTGCCGTCATCCAACCTACAGCTATCGTGCAAAAAACCAAACAACTCAACCACCATTGGGTCGGCCTTCCTCAGTGCGCCGATATTCTTTCCATGATGAAGCACTCTAGCCCAATGATTTGCACCATGAATACCATGCCAGTTAATTTTGAACTCGGACTTAATCAAAGCAATTAACCTAGCTCTGTCATATTCAGCTTGCATTTAACCGTGCCTCCTGAATTTTTTTAATCCTAAAGTGAAGTTTTAGCGCAGTAGAAAAGTAGTACAGCTTCGGGTTTTTCTTGATCCGATGAAATTCCCATTGCTCAATTTCCAAGCTCACCCCTTTAGCCCAGTAGTAATACTTACCGCTCTCTTCTATTGCAATTCCGACATAGTGATTGTCTGCATACCCAACATCGTTTTGGGCAATTGGGTTGATTGGTGATATGTGTATCAATTGAAAATTCATGTCCATCTCCTCTTTAGCCAATTGGACGAATGTCAGGGCTTGGCAAGTTGGTTTAAATCCACCCTTACAACTCACTTCTAATGAATCACTGCCTCTGTGACTTCAGGCTTTCCTTCTGGATCTTTTTTTTGGGCTGTGATGAGATATTGCTTGGTCTCTTGTGCGACCTTTAGGTACTCATCGATGGTAGCCCTAAATGCCTCAAAGCCATCCTGCTTGCTAAAGGCATAAGTTAAGCTGTAGATGAGGTTGTCAGCATCTTCACCATCCAGGGTCACCGTGTTGTTCTCATCATGATCAACCACTCGCAACCCTCTTGAAAATTCCGGCTTATCTGCATCAACCCAACTCATATCCAATCGGTCAACATCAAAGCGCAGACTCCGAAATAAGTTATTAATCGAAAAACGGGCACCACCAATATATGTGTAATCGCGCATATTCCCTCCCTTGTGTTTCTGGTCTTAATGAAAAACTTTTGGAATCTCTTTAAACCGACTTGATACGTTTGCCTCGTCTTTCTGGTTTGAAACAAGGAAAATCTCAGTAAGCATTGCATTCATCAAGTATTTATCTACGCGGGCATGAAAAGACTGGTCATCACCATCTTTACGAATTAATGCAAGGCTGTATACCAATTCATCCGCCTCTACCCCATTAACTATCACGGTCACATCACTAGCTGAATTAACAATCCGTAATGCTCGAACAAATGCTGGCTTTTTTGCACCTGGCTTGCTGATATCAAGCCTATCGATGCAGTTCTCTACACTCGTATAAATATTGCTGACTGAGTAGCTACAGCCATCAAAAGATATATCTTGACTCACTGGGCCTCCAAACTAGTTTCGTTTTAATAAAACCATTATCAAGACTGGTAGGCTCAAATATTGAGCTAGCATATTTAGAGCCCAATAAAAAACCCACCAGAGAGGGTGGGTTTGTCGCTTTTGATTACTCGTTTACCGAGTCTCATCTTTTTAGCACCTTACTGCGTTAGCAGGTTGCTGTGGCGACAAAGCCATCTCTTGATGTAAAGTTGATTATGCTGACTAACATCTAGCTTTGTCAACCAAAAAGCTAGGGTGCATTGAACCAATAAGAGAGCTTTAAATGGAATACGCATATAGCCTTCTAAACCGAAAAAATATCTATGCCAGCTCTGCTCAGTATCGTCAAAATTTAGATGATCAACTAGTTTGTCCAGAATGTTTTGAACAAGTCTTTAAAAAAGAAATGTGGGTACCTTCTCAGCATGCCAAAACTCACTTTTTTTCTCACTATACCGGTAGGTTTGATAGCTGTGCCTTAAGAACCCTCGGAGAAGATGCAGATCTAAACAAAGGAGATAGCTTAGCTAGACTTCAAAAAATCAGTGAGTTTAACAAGCACTTCAGGGCTCAAATCACTAAAGGTTTTGAAAAAATTCTAGGCAAGTCATCAGCGAGATCAATGAAAGACGCTCTTGCATTTGCTGAAAGAATCTCTATTGAAAAATTAAATATTGGCGATCTTGATAAGCTTTCGGACAAACTCTTAACCACCCTCTCAGATCCAATAAATCTATCGATAGATGAGTCGCTAGAAGATCTTGAGGATGCTATTTGTCCAATTTATAGACATCTCAGCACATCTTATGGAAAAAATAATTTGTACTTTATTACAGCAACTAGTTTGCTGCTGTCATATCATCAAGAATCACAGCACCTTGAGACACTCTTAGATAAAAAATTTTTAAAGCAAGCTGACAATTTAATTGAGTTAATGCTCGGTAATTCAGTCTTATTATTTGCTCAATACCTAAACTGGAGCAAACCTCTCGATAAGGTCAGAAATTTCATCGAAGAATTTACTCTTCCTATTACGCAAAAGATTGAAACCAAGCAATCTAGGACTGAAGAGATAACAAAACCCGTACAAGAATATATTGAGTACTGCAGTGTTTGCAAAAATCCATTTTTAAGTAAGGGTACAAAAATTTGCTCAAGCTACTGTGCTACAAAGGCATCGTCAAATATAAATATCGCAACAATATCTAAAAATAATCTTGAATATGAAAGCTGGTTATTAAACCAGCCTTGGGATCAAGAAAATGTAGAGCTACATGAGGCCAATAAGAAAAATATTAGCGCTACGCCAGCAAAGAAAATTGATAACAACTTTGTTCCACCAAAAACCGAAGATGAACCCAAAAGAACCCTGTGGATTAAAACTAAAAATGGTTTAAAGAACAAAGATACTGGCGCCTTAATATATTTTGCCGATACCCTGCGGAGCGTATTCCCAACTCCAGGTTATAGCCTTAATGGAAAACCAGGTGGCTTTATAAAAGACTCAGAAATAGAAAGTAATTAAGCTGGGCCCTATGCATAACGTGTGCCCCAAGCCTGCACAATTTTTACCATTGCAACGGTATCTTGTTCGCAATATTTAAGCATTGCTTTGCGTACCTCTTCTTTTCGTTCGGGGGTAGTTTGGCTATTGACAGCCTCTTTATAGGCTTCTTGAGCCATTGATCCATCGCTCACCTCTAGATTTGCATAATTTAATTCTGGGGCAACCGTCGGTAAAACATCCTTAATTGACCAAGAGCCTTTCATATCAGGATGGTAGTAGTGATTGCGTGCGAGCGGCAATAAATCAAAGAATCTATCAAGAATAGCCAATAGCTCTGAAGAGAGTTGGGGATATTCAGCCGCCAGCTCTTTAATGCGTGCGCCCTCGAAGCCAGCGTTATAAACCACTATTGGTCCACTTTTAGATACGGCCTCTATCAAAGTTTTCGCAAACATCTCCCTTGGATCATTTCCAGAAAGATCTAAGAATTCTTTATGGGTAATTGACCCATCAGCCTGCTCAATATGGCAAGACCACTGGAACGGCAGCTGCATGTAGGGACGAGTTCCCGCCCAAATGGGAACAGCAAATCCAATGGTTTCAAAATCAAGGTAGTAACGCGGATATGCCAAAGCCTGTATTTCTTTAATAGCCTCAGGCTCTAATATGGGTTGACCTGTAAGAGTGGCTGAGTGAATTTTTAGATGCTTAGGGTTATTCAAACGTGCAGCAGGTACATCACGTAAATCTTTGTAGCCTTCCCCTCTCAATTCAGCAGCAATCGCTTTGCCGTATGGCAAGATTTCCACTGGGTATTCCACACCCACTTCGGGCGGCGAACAATAACCGATAAAGTCACAAGTAAATGGATCAGTACATTGCCCTCCCGGGACAACTTCAGGTTCTACTGGTGAATCTAAGGTTTTTTTGGCAGCATCAACCCAAGATTGAACTTGTGAGATGTTTGGCTTCACCTGATTAGATAAGTCCGCCTCCGAAAATAGCCCTTCGTAATTTCTATCGCCTTTATATACGAATTGATTATTAATGTAGGCTAAAGCCATGCTCGTAGGCTTATAACCAGCTTTTTCCATGACCCAACTCTGAATGGTGACATCATCAACATGGTAGCTCTTTACGCCTGTAGAAGACTTCACTTCCACTATGCGATAGCCATCATCCTCTGGGAGCAGTAGATCGGCGCGAATCATGACATCTTCCTCAAAGAAGGCTGCCTCGAAGATGGCCTGATGTTTTGCCAGAGCCTCTTTAGTTAATTTGATTGCGACTTGTCGATTCAGGGTTTCAATAAAAACTCCGCCCGGATAATTTTTCCGAGCAATATCTCCGACTTTGTTGCCCTCGTCAAAGCGTGTTTGAGTGGCTACACTAATTTGAATGAGTTCGGGTCGATTAATTTGTAACCATAGACGCTTGGGGCATTGGCGGTGAGCAATGATTTTCGATTTACTCAGGCTTGCCATAATGATTACTTAGCTAGTTCAGATTGATACTCAGCCCTGCCTTTTTCGAGCAAAGCATCGAATACCTTCTCCAGTTTGGAATTTGAACCCCTGACCCCGGCTACTACTGCAGCCGCCCATTCAAAATACTCTTGCTTTCTTTTTGTGCTCCAGTCGGCAGGGGGTGATGCCAATATATCTCGTAGATTACAGATCTTATCGGCTAACTTTACTAACTTTGCCTCATGAGAGGAGCGAGCAGCGTGTGTAATTTGCTGTAGCTTACGCTCTGCTTTAGGTAGCGCCTTATCGTCCGTAACCTCTAAAACGATTGATGTTATGTTCTTTCCGAACTCTTTAGTTAACTCTTCAGCTGTGGTTTCTGTGTCTTCAATCGTGTCGTGCAATAAAGCAGCGCATAGTACATCCCAATTTAAAACGCCACCTTCGTTAACAAGTACATCGATCAATGCAATTGGATGATTTATATAAGGGGATGCCTCTAAGTCCTTACGACGCTGATCTCTGTGCTTGGTTGCAGAAAAATTTAGCGCGGAAACAAATTGATTAATCATGATTCTTTCATTCTATAAGGTTTGCTTAGCACCGCTAGACCCCATCACAGCCTGAATACACAATAAAACATTACAAGCTCGTAATTTGAGCTACCCCGATACATCACTCAATAAAGCGCTCTCGGGTCCAAACCTCTCTACCCTCGACCTTGCCGGTGCAGATCTTGGTTTTACGATGTGATTGCTCTGATTGGACTGCTTCAGCAAAAGCTTTCTCTTGAGCCTCCTCCTCAGCCTTCATCTTTGCTAGCTCGGAGGCAGGTACAACTTCTTTACTCTCAATCATCTGCTTGAGAGTTTTCATACCTTTTATTTTTCCTACATATTCGACATCACTCATACATTAATGATAATTCTTTCTTGTAAATTAAATAAAGTATTTCATTCAAATCCATCATCCCTTACTGGCTCATTGAGCCCAGGCAAGCTCATTCCGCTCGCTACTTTATAAATTGGGTCTCTTGCATTAATTTGCTCTTGAGCCCAACTTATCCAACCACTTAGTTCTTCTTTATTTTTTCTTCGGACAACTCTGTTTGATTTGATAGCTTTAATAAATTCCCGCAGCACCGATAACTCATTCCAGCGTTCTGCCGCATCTTTAAGTTGACCCCATTTCCATGCCTCAACCTCCCTAGCCCATTTGATGTCCGCAAGTCGCTTACGTTCGACCCTTTCCTTAGCCTCACTAGCCTCACGCTCTAACCTTGCCACCCTTGCATCAAATGACATCTCAGAAATTAGATTTATGACCTTCCCAAGTTGCTCCTCAACACTGATCTTTTCAGTATCTTTGACAATTTTCCATCCATAAATATCATTGTGACGAATTCTTAACTCCAACCTACCTGATGGGATGTAGTCAATATTCATCATATAACTGTGAGTCTGGCCTTCGTGAGTCCAACTACTTTTTCTCTTTATTGGTTTGGATGGTTTAGTACTCACCTCGTAGAACTCTATAGTTACTACGTCATCATCTTTCTTAAATGCAGTTTCTTCTTTATTGGAATACTTGCTGTAGCCACCCAATCTATAGCCACGAGCTATAAATTCATTAATCAGAGTTTGAAGGATGCGTTTTACTCGTGGAACGCTATTGGGGCCAATTTGGACATCAAAACCAGCCTTCGATTCAGACCTTCCAAATTTTGAGTAGCCTTCCATCTTGAAATCTTTGAAAGTTTTCTCTATCTCTTCATGGAATTTATTGCCCTTATAAACCTCTATGACCGGAATGGGCTCAACGGGCTTATTCAACCTGGCCTCCATGATTGCTTTTTCACGAGTCCGCACATATATAAGAGGTTCATGCTCATTCCACCATGGCTCTAGCGGCGGCTTTTCTGCCGTTATCTTTCCATGCTCTAACTTGGCCCAATAGCCCAGCGGAGGTTTTGGAACACCGTAATGCTTGCACCACTTACCGAGTGCTACATCGGAGAGCCCAATCCTCTGGGCTACCTTAGTCGCCGGCTCAGTCCACAGAAGTTCATATATCTCACTACGTGTGTAGGATTCTCTTTCCATCATCATCCCCTTTCAGAGTATGAAGACAATTAAAGCAAATTGTAAGGATCGAATCTGGGGGTATTTTTGGGGGTAGCCTTGGAAATTAGAACCACTATACAATCATCCAAGTAGTTGAATTTAAAACAGAAAATTGATTAGAGTTCGATTGCCGCCGACCCACCATTTTGTCATGTAGATTAAGGGCCTTTGGGCCCTTTTCTACTGGCATCTTGCGAGCTAAATACGAAATAATTCACCTTAAGAATTCGTTATCATTCGCATTCATGACAAATAATTCCATACATCCCCAACTGCACCCTAAATATCGTCCAGATATAGATGGTTTGCGGGCAATTGCAGTGCTATCAGTGGTTGCCTTTCACGCCTTTCCAGAATGGATTTCGGGTGGATTTATTGGGGTGGATATTTTCTTTGAGATTTCCGGCTATCTCATTTCGACCATTCTTTTTGAGAATCTTGATAAAGATGTTTTTAGCTTTAGTGATTTTTATAGTCGCCGCATTCGTCGTATTTTTCCCGCACTAGCACTGGTACTTTTTACCTGCTATGGATTTGGCTGGCTTTATTTGCTTTCTGACGACTTTGCATTTTTAGGCAAACACATTGCCGGTGGGGCTGGATTTCTCTCCAATCTATTCCTATGGAATGAAAGTGGCTACTTTGATGGCAGTGCCAACACCAAGCCCTTATTGCATTTATGGAGTCTTGGAATAGAGGAGCAGTTCTATATCGTTTGGCCAGTGTTACTTTGGCTAACGTGGAAGCGTAGAGTTAATTTTTTAACCATCACCGTTTTGATAGCTTTGGGCTCTTTTGCTATCAATATTGTGTCAGTTTATATAAACCCTGTAGCCGCCTTTTACTCCCCTTTAAGTCGCTTCTGGGAACTCCTCATCGGCGCAATCCTCGCTTATGTCGTGCTCTATAAAAACGATTTAATGAATCGCTGGATTAAGTCGAGTGATGCCATCTCGGTTCTTGGTTTTAGTCTTTTTGTGGTCGGCGTTGGATTGCTTGCAAAGGATAGCCTTTTCCCAGGATGGTGGGCTTTACTCCCAACCTGTGGGGGTGCCCTCATCCTCCTTGCCGGACCCAAAGCTTGGGTTAATCAAAAGATTCTGTCAAACCCAGTTTTAGTATGGTTTGGCTTAATTAGTTTTCCCTTGTACCTCTGGCATTGGCCACTTCTATCCTTTGCGCACATTACACAAGCAGAAGTTAGTCTTCCATTACGGGCTGGACTGGTGTTGATATCGATTGGATTGGCGTGGCTGACTTACCGCTTCATTGAGACCCCCATTCGTAAGAGTGGTCACAATCGCCTAAAGGTGAGCGCTCTGGTTTTTTTAATTCTCTTGGTGGGGTATCTTGGCTTTAATAGCTATGACCGCAAAGGCTTGGAATTTAGAAACAGGGCTTTCTTAAAGCAGGTGACAACATATCAGTTTGATAAAGTTGCAGCACAAAGACAGCGAACCTGCTTTCTCATGGATACAGGTGATGACGTTACCAATTTCTCTACAAAATGCATTCGTAGGGATAGGCCCATCGAGCTTGTTTTATGGGGAGATTCCGTTGGAGCAAGTTATTATCCGGGCTTTAGTTATATAGAAGAGCGGGATGATAGGATTGGGGTTACCCAATTTACGGCATCGGGTTGCGGTGGTCTAATGCCAACAAACTACCAAAGTAATTTTTGTATAGAAGCGAATAAATTAGCTCTATCTGAAATACTTAAACTAAAACCAAATCTAGTTGTCATCAGTAAAACTTGGGATCCCGGCCCTCTCGAGACTCAAAACGATATCGCATTTTTACTACACTCCCCTGATTTCGAAACAGCTAAAAAAACTATTGCAATACTTCATTCGAACAATATCCCCGTTCTGATTATTGGGCCGCCACCAAGATGGGATAAAGATGTTTCTCGTCTGGCTTATAAATATTGGAAGGACCATCACTCTCTGCCACCACTCTTTTACAACAAAAATCTGGTTGCATACCCAGCATTGGTCGACAGGGCACTTGAACAGTTTTCAAAAGAAAATGGTGTGATGTACTACTCACCATATCAAAGATTATGTAATGAAGAGGGATGTATGATGCTTTTACCAGAAGAAGATAAGGCTCCTGTGACATTTGATGAGTTTCATCCTACCGCTGCAGCCGCAATATATATTGCTACCGATTTAAAAACAAAAATTCTTGATCCATTTTTTCGAAACACTCGTTAATCATCACACTTTCAGATAAAACGCCACCTGCATTGGTGGCGTTTTCATTTTTACCTTTCATTAAAATATAAAGGCTTTTAAAGCACCTTCTTAGTTAAACTGATAACTCATCCCCGCCTGAAAATTCATTGGCGCCCCAGGAAAGATGCCATCTGGACTGCGACTGGCAATATATCGTTTATCAAATACATTGTTGATAGCAGCAAATACTTTCCATGCCTTATTTACCGCATAGTTAGCCGTCCAATTAATAGTGGTGAAGGATGGTAGCTCACCCAAGGTGCCAATGCTGTTAGGGGCTAGTGTATTGGCTGAATCAGCATATTGGGGAGAAACGTAATTCAGGGTGACTAAGGTATTAAATCCATTTTTCTCATAATTGATGCCCACATTGGATGTCAAATCGGGAGTGTATGGAATTCGATTTCCGTCTCGACCCAAGGAACTCGTGCCCACAAATTTTGCTACTGGTATGTAGGTTCCATTTGCATTCAAGCTCCATCCCCCGCCTAACTCATAGCCCAGAGCTAACTCAAGACCTTGATGCAAACTCTTGCCACCATTTGCCTTTGTGACACCCGCAGCGAGACTTTGATTCACAATTTGATTGCTAAAGTCCATGCTAAAAATAGCGCCATCATATTTAAAAGCGTCAGCCTTACCCCTTAAGCCTAATTCCATATTGGTTGAACGCTCAGGTGCCAGTTGCTGATCCACCCCTTTCTCGTCGATTGCTGTTGCTACTTGAGCTGGAGCAAACCCCTTATAAATGCTGCTATAAATTTGAACCGGTGGACTTAACTGCCAAGTTGCACCCAATTGCGGCACAGTTTCAATATTTTGCGCATTACCGCTTTTTCCAGTAAATATATTAGATCGTGTTTGCCTATAGCTCTCCACCCTTACCCCGGGTATCACTGCAAAATCATCGGTAATATAAAAACTATTCTGAGCATAAAGGGCGATGGAATTTGCTTTATTTTCTTCGTGACTCGCTAGTCGCCCAGATCTAGCAAATGTTTTAGAGGCGACCATCTGATTGCTTTGA
>Ga0164296_1000410_pt1 | contig 52007 bp, 59 predicted proteins | sample GEODES057metaG_FD_113533 | JGI IMG/M metagenome (GOLD analysis project Ga0164296, IMG submission 113533) | Dystrophic lake water microbial communities from Trout Bog Lake, Wisconsin, USA - GEODES057 metaG | ecosystem: Environmental > Aquatic > Freshwater > Lake | place: USA: Trout Bog Lake...
TAAAATAGAGAACATTTTGAAACATATTCTTTTTTGAAAGTTCTCTAAAAAGTATTTTCAGAAAAGTAAAATAGAGAACATTTTGAAACATATTCTTTTTTGAAGTTCTCTAAAAAGTATTTTTGGAAAAGTAAAATAGAGAACATTTTGAAAAATATTCTTTTTGGAAGTTCTCTAAAAAGTATTTTTGGAAAAGTAAAATAGAGAACATTTTGAAAAATATTCTTTTTGGAAGTTCTCTATTTTCTAAAAGATAAAATGGAGAACAATAAGTAGCATATTTCTTTTTGACAAATCCCCAGAATGTCCTACAGAAAATATGTATAAAAAGATATTGGGATAATCATACAAAGAAATGTCTCACCATTTTGAGAACATGCTCGATAAAATTCGGGAAAATCAGTCATATACAAACATTTTTCAAAATATAATCAATGTGTTCTCTCCTTATGTCTTATGTCACCATTTTATAGGAGATGAAGCATGGCATTGGGGGATCTTGCAACATTTACCTCCAGGAAAAAACGACTTGAATTCAACGAATAATTTGGATATAATCGAGAACTACGATATTGTGCAATGCCAACTCAAATTTTTCGGGCATTTTGTAAAAAATATTTTACCTCGATTAAACAAAAAGATTGTTCTCATTACTTCCCAATTCGAATTTATAAGTTTTGACAGGTCAGAAGAAACCGATTTTGTTTTGAATCATCCGAATATTGTTTTGTGGATAACTACTAATCCTATGTATCCACCTTCTGATAAATATATACCTTTCCCGTGTGGCCTATCTCAATTCAATCTCTCAGTTTATGCACATTTATTGTTGGAAAATGAAAAGTCATCCGAAAAAGAAACCGAGCTAGCACATATGCATTTATCAAATACAAATCCGTGTAGAGCTTTATTACCGCCAGCACCAAAATATTCTGAACAAGATTTCTACACTAATATCCGAAAGGCCAAATTTATGATTTCGCCTATAGGCGACCGACAAGATTGTTATCGTCATTATGAATGCATCGGTTTAAAAACCATTCCTATTTCGAATGTCGGTGAATATTACAAACCCATTTTTCAAGAAAATATGCATTATTGTCCTATAGAAGAAATGATAAAAGCCATTCAGACAAACCATGTAAATTATGAATATAAACCGCCTGATCAAAATTTGATATCATTTCAATATCATAAAGACAAAATATACGATCTGATTCACCAAAAACGATTGTGCCAGTAAAGAAACTAATTGGTAAAAAAACAATATAATATAATAGCGACATCAATCAATATATTTCTTTATGACACAAGTGCCAGACTGCACATTAACAACTTCTTGTTTTGATTTAACCAAATTTCATCCAGGTTCTCGTTCGTTGGAAGAAGCTATAGAAAAAATGAGAACATTATTAGAAGTCCCCTGTTATTTGATTATTTATACTGATTCCGCTTGTTTTGATAAAATATATTCTTTAAGAAGACAATGGAACCATCTTACAAAATATGTTGTTCAAAATTTCGAAGATTTACATTATTATAAATTCATTGATATTGTCAAAAAGAATAGATTAACATATTGGCCAACCAGGGATGCGAGAACTTGTGCAGAAAATCATATCTTGCAAATCAGTAAAATAGATTTTGTCAAACAAACCATTAATAGTAATCCTTTTGGGACAAAAACGTTTGGTTGGATTGACGCTAATTCGGGAGTGAATTTTTCGAAAATAGCAGAAGATTATTATAATGAACCTGGGAAAAATATGTTGATAGATGTTCTTAATGTGGTTCCTTCCGATAAATTACATATTCAGGTTCTCAATGTAACAGATAAAAGATTCAAACAAAGAGAACATAAACGCGAATTTTATTCTTCGTATAAATGGATAGTATGTGGGTCTTTTTATACTATGGGTAAAGAAGTGGGTCTGCGATTTATTAAAAGGATGGATGAGTTGTTTAAAGAGGCGACAGAAATGGGATACGGACACGGTGATGAATTACTCTTTTTAGAAATCTTGGATGAATTTTACGATGAAATTGACAGGGGATACGGTGATTATGCTCAAATATTGAATAATTATGTTTATCCTAAAAACAACTTGTGGTATATTTATCATTTTATTATCAAGAATTATCTCACTATGGGATATTACAAAGAATGTTGTGATTGTTGTCAAAAAGTGGTAGATAGTGTGGAGAACCGGGGGATACAAGTAATGCCGGATGTTTATATACCCATATTGTTAGCCTATAGAAATGCTTGTTCTCTACAAGGAAATTCTATTGAAGAAGTAAATGGAATAATTACATCTGTATGTTCTCGAGAACCGGCTATGAAAGCCGAATATGAAAAATAAAAAATATTGTATAAAATAAGTATTTTATACAATGGTATGGTATGAAAATATGTTATCTATAGAAGTTCCAAATCAGAAAGACGCCAATATTCACTTCCACCATTAGGGAGTGGTCGTTGAATAATAAAAGGAATACGTTTTTGTTCTAATTCTTTAAGAGCAATCAAATACCCATCTATCATTGTAGCATCGACATCAATCATAGGTTTCGCTCCTCCATTGATTTGTCTTGCTCTCTCACCTAAAGCACGGGCTTTTTCATATCTAGACAAAATCGGTAAGGTTTTATGTAGGGGGTCGATAATGACACCGTCTTTGTCTCTTACTACTGTTGCTAATGCTTCGACTTCTTCATAATTAAGTGTTTTTAATTCTGGATGATGGTTCTCTATGACTTTATTTCGGATATGGTCATCCATTTTTTGAAGATAATTTTCATCGTCTTCATCGTCGTCTTCTTCATCTGAACTACTATCTCTTTCTTCATAGTCTTCAGTTATTTTTTCGATTTCTCCTTCATTTTCCGCTTCGCCATCCTGTTCTTCATCGTCTTCATATTCTCCGTCGTCGTCATCACTATCATCAGCCCCTCCATGTAAGTCAAAAACATCATCTATTTCTGAACCACCCCCACCGACGACCGAAGAACCGGTATCTGAATCTAATTCCGATTCACTTAATGTATCTATTTCTTTTTCAATTTCAAAATCAGCCATGGTATATGATATAGAATGATAATTTCTAAATCCATTCAGTTCAATTTTGTAGGGTCTTTACTTCTAGTATAGGCAAAAAAGTCGTCAAAAAATGGTCATAAAGATGTATTATTTGACTTATTTTTGGATGACTTTTACAGAATTCCTTACCGGTTGTAGAAGGTGTTATTTCCATACAGTATCACATTCCACACACAAATAAACATATTTCATATTTTGGTCATCATATCGCATATAAATAACTTCGGCTTTAGTATTTTCTTTATTTGTCTTACATTCTACATTCGGGCATTTCAAAGTGTAAATTCTTGGAAGGGTCGGGTCGAGTTTTGTATATTGGTTGATGATATGATTGAATTTCTGTTCGCCCTTTTTAAGATTGTTTGTGAGAACACAATGGCCTTCTTCATTAATGGTATCATCGACTGTTCCGCAATGTCGGCAATAATAAGTAAGTCTGTTTGTGTTCTCCGAATCAATAGAGATATAAAGCATATTCTGACAGTTAACGCAAAACTTCATAGGATATATATACTATAAAGTTTATATATTTTCATTTGGTTCAATTTTATACCTACTGCAAAGTGTGCTTGTAACTCCATCAAAGGAAAAAGTAATCCAAAAAAAAGGTAATCCAAAAAGAGTCATAAAGAAGTATTATTCCTTTATGACTTATTTTTTGGCTTTTTTTGTGGCAGCTTTGGTCGCTTTTTCTTGGTTCTTTCTTGTTTTAGCCTCTTGTTTTTCTTTTAATTTCTGGGTTTTCTTTGCATCTCTTTCTCTTTGTTTAGCGAGATTTTTGCGTTCTTTTTCTTCGGCTTTCTCTCTTTCTTTAAGAGTCTTTCGAACCCGGTTTTGTTTTTCCTTTTCTAATTGTTTCTCTCTTTTTTCTCTGGCTTTTTCTTCGACTTCTTCATGCATATCTCTTAAATCGCGTTCAATGAGAACACGTCGGCGGTCAGCTATTTCTCGAACTTCTTCAGACAATTCCGATAATTGAATATCTTTTCGCGTTTTACGAAGTTGTTTTTTGGCTGCTTTTTCTTCTTTCTTTTTTAGAGATTCCGTTGCCTTTAATGTTTTTCGGACCCGTTTGAAAACCAATTTTTTCAATTTTTCCAATTCTTTGATTTCGTTTTTTTCATCTTTGATATCATCGCGAATATCCATGGTTCTCTCCTTTTTCGTCTTTCTGAATTCTTTTTGATTATCTCTAATAGCCAATTCGATTTCCATTCTTTGTGAAGGAGCAATATTCTTGTCTTTTAGTTGTGCCTTCATCTGTTTTATTTTGGATTTAAATCCGAGAACTTCTGTTTTTATTTGGCTTTCTAAAGCCACAATGTTCTCTTTAGCTACTTGCACTTTTCTATCTATTTCAACTACTTCAGGAAGTGTTTGAACCGCCTCTAAAAATTTGGTTCCTGTCAAAGTTTTTGAACTACATGAATTTCGAATAGCCGCATAGGTGCTTGATTTATATAAAGAGAACAATGTTGGGTTTTCTCTGATTTTATTTTGAATAGAAATAAGCCGGGATTGTTTTCCTTTTTTTATAGTGGCTATTTCGCTTCGTATAGATTTTATTCTCTCTTTTGCCGTCTGAATATGTTGTTTTACTTCTTTCATTAAATCTGTTATATTACGATTTACTACTGTTTGACATTTCTTTTTAGGTAAATCCGGGAAGTTCTCACATATTTTATGAAACTCTGATTGTAATCCTATCTTCGAAATAACTAATAATTCCTCTTCCATTTTTTTTACAAGGTTTTCTAAATCAGCTTGATATTTCAAAACATCTGTTTCAGCTTCTGAACGACTGACAAATTTATCGAAATCCTCAACCATTTGAACATCGGCAACCATAGGCACCAATACCTTTTTGACTCTGGGTTGAGAGAACTGACGAGCATCTTTTTCTCTATTTAAATAACTAATATGTCCGGCAATATCGTCCAAAAAACGGATCTGACCTTCAGGAGTAAATCCGCCATCTTCTTTCAAATACTTCTCAGCAAATCTTTCGAATGTATCCGGGATTTGTGATTGAATAGGCCTACACAAATTAATTAGCCTAATTAATTCCATCGGGTTCTCTGTTATCGGTGTAGCCGTCATTAAGAGAACCCGGACAGAATCAAATCCACTAACAGCATAAGAATTCATTAAAGCCCCGTGAAATGCTTCCATATCAGGTGTCTCTAATGCAGATAAACCACTATTACCATATAATTTATGGGCTTCATCAATAATCAATAGCGTTTTTCGCAAAGGATCTGCTTCTCCATTTTCTTTAACGAGCCTTTCATAAAATGCATTCTTTTTAGAGACTAAATTCGAGAACTGTTTATAAGACATAGGACGAATACGCCAAGCTTTCGATAACAATCTCATACGTTCTTTCTGGGTATCTGGAATGACCTCACCATTTGCAATTCGTTCTTGTATTGCTTTATGACATACTTGGTCGAACATATTTTTCCAAATATCATTTTTAAGCGTGGTTCTCGTTACCCATAGGATAGTATAATCCAATGGTTCAAAATTGGTGGTTGCAGCTGCAATCGCCGAACACGTTTTTCCAGTTCCTACAGAATGATATAGTAGCATACCCTTTACAGGACAAAATGGAGAAAAATAATGTTGAATAAATGCTTGAGTTGGTGTAAAAGAAAGAACCGATGATGCACCTCCTGTTTTTTTCGATTTTCTTCCAGTAGAACGTTTGGCAATTTCAGTTATAGTTTCGGCTTCGGATGGTCCTACTGAGACAGTTTCAGCTTTAGATGGTCCTACTGATAGAGTATCTGCTTCAGATGGTCCTACTGAGACAGTTTCAGCTTTAGATGGTCCTACTGATAGAGTATCTGCTTCAGATGGACGTTCTGTTCTTGTAACAACGGTTTCTTCAGATTGTCTTAAAGAAGATTGTGGTGATTGACTCTTTGTGACAATCGAAGAAACCACTGAAGCTAGGGGTTTTTCACTCACTGTAGAAATCTCTGAAATAGGTCTTTCTCGAATATTTGAAATTGGAGAAACATCTTGTCCAGTGATTGTTGATAATGATTTTAGAGAACCTGGTTGAGTTAATAAATCATTTTCGATGTCTTCATCTTCTTTATTTTCACTTCTTCTGGAAGAAACACTAATATCGGATATAGTAGGTGTTTTTCGAGAAGAAGAGGAGGAGGATGATGAAAGTCTTTTCCATTCATCCGGAACATCACCACATAAGTTCTCCATTTTCACCTTTTCCCATTTATATTCTCCGAATTTATCTTGAATATATTTAGTCATTTCTTTATGACCCATTGGCATAACGCCTTGAAATAACAATTCGACATCTTCTTTATCAATTGGTTCTTCTTCTTTTTGAGAACTTTTTTCAGAAGAAGATGGAGAACCACCGAATACAATTTGTTCATCATCTTCATACTCTTCTTCTATTTGAAATTGATGCACGTTCTCATTTAATTCATAATCAACAGAACCCAATACAGCAAGTCTTTCTACATCATATCCGAAATTAGCTAAACGAATATCGGTATTCATAGCCCGCATTAATAATTCATAAGCCGTTTCGGAACCCAATAAAGAGAACCTCAATTTCTCAGGAATTTCCATATCATAAATAAATACTTCCAATGGCCATCCTTGAGTAGGATGAAATTCTAACCCTTTTTGACCACATGTTCGAGTTCCTCTTCCAATTACTTGTTTTTGATCAGCCATATTCAATGAAGGTTCGAAAATATGAATATATTTAATATCAAAAAGGTCAATACCTTCCTTAAATCCACTATCCATTACAATAATTCTTGCCAAATCGCCATAAATGTTCTCAGGACGACTATTAAAAGTAGCCAAAATTTCCTTTTTCATACGAACACTAATGGGTTTGTCATAAACAGGCACTGAAGATAATAAATAGAATGAATTTGTTTTTTTTAGGTCATTATGTGATAACATCTCTAGAGGGCCCCAATTCGGTTTTGGACCGTTTTCAGAATAACTTTCATCATCACTACCTCTACCACCAGAAGATTGAGAACTAAGTTCCGATATGGATTTTTCTGAAGATACATTTGTGGATGATGTTCTCGCAGAGGAACTTTCTTCTTTTTCAGATGAACTTCTAGTGGATGATGTTTTTCCAGGAGTGCTTTTAGAATAGGTATCTCTTGTGGATGACTTTCTGGGGTTCTCTTTTTCTGAAGGTATTGAACTTATATCATCATTCTCTTCAGATATGTTTTTCTTTGGGAATTTATCGGCGTTTTTCAACTCGGCTTTATATCCCATTTGCCAACCGTTTGAAACAAGAGCAGCAGCAAGCATTTTAGCACCTTGGCCTCCAGATTTAATATCAGAAAAAATGAAATGTTTGAAGGTAGTTCCGTGTTTCTTTTTATCACGAGCATCCAAATCTTTTATTTTTTTCAAGAGAGCAACTAATTTGGGCGAAAAAGCGGGCATATCCTTTAGAAAAAAATCAGGATGAAAATCCGGATGATCAATTTTAAATTCGTTTTTCATAGTGCTCCAATTACTCCTTTTACGAATACAAGCAGGATCGAACCTGATAATCGGTTTTTCTTTATGAATATCTAAATCAGGTTCAAAATTGTCATGAGAACTTCTTTGCAATGATGTTTCAGACATTCTTTCTGACATTTATATAATATGCAAAGATTTTTTGTGTATTATAGTATATATAATGTCAAGCGCAGTTATAAATACTACTTTTCTAAATGCACCTAATCTCGGTGGAAAAAACTTGGGAGGCGGGTTCTCAGGTATTTCTCCGAAACAAACATTGGGAAACTATAAAGGATGCGACCAAGTTTTATCTAGACGTGTTGTTGTAAAATCATGGAACACTGCTTACGCGACTGGGTCTGTCAATGGTAAGGGACGTATTACAACCCCTTTCCGTGCTGTAAATAATTCCGGTGATTATCTCGGTCGCATCCATTATTCTTGTGGGGGACCTAATCCTACTGATGCACGCCGTCCTGGATGGAAATCGCGTATTCGTAATATGTTCTCAAATTGTGATGGAACAGGTATCCCTGCTTCATCCACCAATACAAAATTCGTTGCTGATTCGTCTGAATATTCCAAATACAAAAAAAATCGCGCGATTAACCAATTGTATAACGATAGAACATTTGGAGGCGACCAAAACCACGCAACCTATGTGGCTCGTATGGGTGTTCATAGATATTAGATAACTGCCATTTTTACAGATGGGTCATATCTCCATTCGATATAGTTCATATCATATGGAGAACAATCGGATTTATTCATTATTCTTCTACATAAATCATTTTTTCGTTCTTCCAAACGTCGCTCTTCCAAATGTCTTTTTTCCCTGTCTTCTCTCATGGCCCTTTTGTTCATTGTCAAAAAGAAGAACATGGCAATAACGAATATGATAGCTGGTAACATTTTATTTTAGCAACAGACAGGGGGAACAAGTATGAATTATTCTTTATGACAAAAAAGGCAATCAATTTTATTTTCGTTCCAAAATATATATGTATAAGTATTTAGCCGAGTTTCTTGGAACTTTATTCCTAGTATATGTCATCGTAGCAACTGGAAATCCGATTGCTATTGGTGCCGCTCTTGCTCTTGCGGTTTTAATGACGGCAAACATCTCGGGTGGGCATATCAACCCCGCTGTAACCATTGCCATGGCTGCTGCCGGAAAACTAGATGTTGCCGAAATTATTCCTTATGTTCTCGCTCAGATCTTTGGTGGTTTAGTCGCCATTCAGGTTTTTATTAGATACAAACTATAAGTTCTTTACAAATCATTATTTCTTTATGACAAATACAGAAGGGTCATAAAGAATATTATTTACTTGGTCTTTGTTAAAATTTTATAAAGAATAAATAAACCAACGACGGTAACAGACCCAATATAAAATGTTTTAATGGGGTCTTTTCCAAGAGAAAATGGATCAGGCGAAGCGGCGGTCGCTAAAGGGCCAGCAGAATAAATGTTCCCCGAATGATATAGTTGTTTGAAGGGAGGTTCTTCGTCATCTTCTTCTTCTCCTGTTTCAACAAGAGCAACATAATTAACCAGTCCATTTGTGGGTTTAACGGCTTGAAATACAACATCTGTTTTTGGGATAATTGTAGGAACATAAATAGAAGGTTTAATAGAAGATGTTGATGTTGGTATTTGATTAATAGCAGAGAACATAAAGAATATATATATAGAAGGGGTTAAAAATCCGCAGAAAAATCGAATACATCCCCCGAAACGGTCTTATTTGCCAACGCGTATTCTGAATTTGTTCTCTCGAAAAAGTTTACTTTAGAATCCATACTGATAAGTTCCATAAAATCAAATGGATTGCCCGAGTTATAGACTTTATCATATCCCAATTGAAGACACAATCTGTCAGCCACGAATTCGATATATTGAATCATCAAATCCGAATTCATTCCTATAAGACGACATGGGATAGCCTCTGTAATAAATTCTTTTTCAATTTCAACAGCCTCCTGAATGATTTCATAAACACGCTTCTTCTGTAGTTTCTTTTGAAGTTTCTTGTATAAGAGAACAGCGAACTCACAATGCATTGCTTCATCTCTCGAAATCAATTGGTTCGAAAAAGTAAGTCCCGGCAAAAATCCACGTTTCTTTAACCAATAAATAGATGCAAAAGAAGCCGAAAAGAAAATACCTTCGACAACTGCAAATGCAATTAATCTAGCGGCGAACGAACTTCGATTATCACTAATCCACTTACGTGCCCATGTGGCTTTTTTCTGAATACATGGAAAATTCTCTATAGCATTAAATAATTTATGTTGTTGTTCTTTGTCTTTAATATACGTATCTATCATCACACTATATGTCTCCGAGTGGATATTTTCCATTGCAATCTGAAACCCGTAAAATGCTCTTGCTTCAGCCATTTGTACATCTCCCATAAAACGCAAAGCCAAGTTCTCAGTAACAATACCATCAGACGCAGCAAAAAATGCCAATACCATACTAATGAAATAACGTTCATCGTTATTTAATTTTTCATTCCAATCCACCAAGTCTTTAGAGAAGTCAATTTCTTCAGTTCTCCAAAAACAATCTACTTGTTTTTTATACATAGACCAAATTTCCGAATCTTGAATAGGAAACATAACATATCGACTGTCATTTGGTGTCAAAAGTGGGTCAGAAGGGGCAGAAACGGCAGTAATAGGTTGGTCAGACATTGCTAAATAATATATAGGCCCTATTTTTATACCATTTCATTTTTGTTTTTATTGTATCCATTATGTATATAAATGACCACACCATTATGCAAATATAAAAATCTTTTCGGAGAACCGAACGAGGGCCTAAGAAAATATAGAATTTTCGATATTGCCATTTTTGATACCCTTGTTGTAATTCTTACTGGGATTTTCCTCTCATATGTCACAAAGATAAATATATGGCTAGTTCTTTTAGTTCTTTTTATTTCGGGAATTGTAGTCCACAGATTATTCTGCGTGAGAACCGGAGTGGATCGTCTTTTATTTCCAAACGCATAGTTCTCGAAAAGAGCAAAATAAAGGTCGATAAATACCCACCCCCTAATCAGTCATAAAGAATAATATAATAATGCATCTTTATGACTATTTTTGAATAACTGTTTATTTGAAATATATTTATACCATAGTATTTACACCCTTGAAGAATTATACCGGTGAAGATTTGAATCCGCACCCCAAAGGGGTGCTATATTCAAATGTGTAACCGGTAACTTAGTTGAAGAATCATCCGCTATGCGGATTGAATTCTTCAACGGTGTAAAATGTCCCATTTTAATTCTTCAATGGTGAGATATCCGTAACGATTTTATACAAAATTTGCAAAAGCTAATTTTGTATAAAATCTGCACTGATATAAATGAACACTTTAGTAGACCGCGATGATGAGCACGGAGAACCCAAAAGAAGAGGGCGTAAATCAAAAAAGCAGTCTCAGAAGGAGTTGTTAAATATGTATTTCGAAGAAACTGTGATTGAACGCATAGATGAACCCATAATACATAAGAACTCTTTCGAACAATTTGCACATTTGTCAGCCGTAGAAAAACAAAAATTCGAAGCCAAATTTTCCCGACCAAAAAATCCACATCAAGAGCATTATATGAAGATATTGAAACAACCGTCTAAAAAAATTGTGGTTGTGAGTGGTCCGGCAGGAACTGGAAAAACATTATTTGCAACCGAACAGGGGATTAGATGTTATTTATTAGGTCTTTATGACAAATTGATATTTACAAGACCATCGGTCAGCGTAGATGAAGATTTGGGATATCTCCCAGGAACATTAGAAGAAAAAATGGCACCTTGGGTTCGTCCTATTTACGATGTTCTCTACCAATTCATTTCACCAAAAGAAGTTCAACAACATATGGAGAACAAAACCATTGAAATTGCACCTCTAGGATATATGCGCGGGAGGACTTTCAAAAACGCTTGGATAGTAGCAGATGAAATGCAGAACTCTTCAGTATCACAAATGAAGATGCTTCTTACCCGTTTAGGAGAAAATAGTCGGCTCATAATTACAGGCGATTTAGAACAGTATGACCGTCCGAATGAAGTGAATGGTCTAGAAGATTTCTTAGATAAATTCAAAGGAAAGAGGTCGCCCAGTATAACCGATTTTGAATTCGAACGCTCAGATATACAGAGAGAACAAGTTGTTAGAGAAGTTCTCGATATTTATGCCGGTGAAACTTATATTCCTACAATGATGGATAGCGCAAAATAATATTAATATACAATATAATGCTTTTACATAACAGGTATTTCTTATATTTCATCTTTTTGATAGCCTTATTAGATTTTTTGTATTTGGGATATGTAAATGATATACATTCGGTATCAGTCTTTGTATTAATCGGATTGCTAACTGCTTTTTTTAGTAAAAATATGATTGTGGTTCTCTCTACTACCCTTATTGTAACGAATATTTTACGAGTCAGTGGATACAATGATATCCTTTTTGACGAAAAAGAAGGTCTTACAAATAAAGACGCTAATCACGATACAGCTGAAGATACAGATGAAGAAGATGAAGAAGATGAAGATGATTCAGATGAAACCGTTATAAAGGAGGATTTTGGTCAAGATAAAGAGGTTGTATATACTTCTGTAGAAGACCAAAAAATAAGTGATCAAGAAAAAATTTTTTCAGCACATGAGACACTTCTTAAAAAAATGAATAAATATAAACCTCTTTTAGACACATTAAGCGGGCTTACTAAAAATATTGCGGCAGTAAAACAAATAACACAAACCGAAAAACCAATATCTGATGATAATACCGCTGAATATAAAAAAGAAATGGCAGATATAAAATCTAGAGGACTTAGATCACCAAAAGAAACGAAAGCACCAAAAGAAACGAGAACACCAAAAGAAACAAAATCCGCAGAATAAAATAGGGTGAATATATAGATTAATAAATGGCAGACATACCTCTTGTATTGATGAATATTGCTGACACCATGATGAGCTTCATGGAAGGTGTTATGGGTATCGTCGAAGGAGCAATGAATATGATTATGAGTGTTTCCTATTATATCGAAATCATTATGTTCATAGTTATTATTGGTCGATGTGTTTTTGCTGCATTTCAATTTATTATAGAATTTTGTACATGGATATTTTCGTTTCTGACATGGCTTATATTACCTTGGCCAAGCGATTTTATGGATCCACATAGGGATGATATAAATATAGAAGCAGGATTTATCTGTTGGTTGATTCGTTATATTATTGTTATTGCAACAAAAGTTATAAATCTTCCAAAATGTTTCTTATGGTATTTTTTAGATACTGCTGGATGGGTAATTTATCTACCATTTCGATTTACCTTTTGGCTAATAGATTTTATGTTGAATATAGGAATGGAAGATATGGAGAAAAATGTGTGGTATTTTTTGGATGAAATCGATTATTTCTTACATGGAAAACCGAATGATAACTATTTTATGTTCCAATATGACCCTAATCCACCACCTAGATTAGATGCTTCAGGTAATGACTTGGATACCATGAATTTAGGATTACATATTATTCATTTTCCGGATTCTGTTATGTATCAATGTTATTCTATTAGTCCTTATGCTCTTGCGGATTTAGCACCATTTCCAATAGCTGCGTTTGAAGCATTCATATCTTGTGCCATGAATCCCTTCTAAGCGGGGAACCTAGGTTCCCCCGCGCCCCCTCCTTTCTATAAGTAATTTTCAACCTCCTTTCTATAAGTAATTTTCAACCTCTTTTCTATAAGTAATTTTCAGAGTGGTCGTCGGGGGATTGCAACCGAATGTATCTTATAAAGGAATAATATCATTGGGATTCGGGTTCTACTAATTTCGCGCCATAAATGTATAGCATATGGCCCGAAAGTGTCTTCCAGGAACCATTTGTTTAGAAAATACCACATTAGTCGTTTTTCTCGTTTTATTAATCATAATTGGCTACTTATATTATTCTTTTTTGACAAAAACGATTAAGCCTACATATGGACCTATTGGAATGGTTCCTCTAATGCCACCTCCGCAACAATCCTATGAAATGGTTCCTATTGGTATGACTTCAAATGTTATACCAAATGTTATGATGGACCCTTACGCACCCCCTGTAAAATCCGATGGTTATAATTTTACACGACCATCTAGTTCATATGGTATTTCTAATGGTATTTCTCTAGCTAGACCAGCAGGAATTCCAGTGAATATAGAAACCCGCGGACTTCAACAAGAATATTCTCAAATGGGCATTATAACCCGCGAAGGAAAAACCGATATGATTTTACCTTTAATGGGTCGTCGTCTAATAAATGGATTAGACAAATGGCAATATTATACGATTTCTAATACAGGTGCCATTAATACAAAACTACCTATTCGATTTCATGGAAGAAGTTGCTCTGGTGAATATGGTTGTGATTGTTTAATGAATGGAGATATTGTCTATGTAGAAGGATATCAGGATACATTTCGTGTTACTCTTTATGACACTGCCAAATTCCAATATATACCCTATATATAATTATTCGACATGATATATATCATTTATTTATTCGTAATATATAAATGACAAACCAATATCTTGAAAAGTTTTTAAAACGCCGTAATATAAAGTTTTTATTTACAGGTGGAGAACAATCAAAAGAAGATATAGAACAAAACAGAAAAAATGTATTAAATGAATTAAATAGTATAATACCAGGAACAGATCCTATCCCACGAAATATTCCGAATGAAGAAATTAAGGACGATTATAATGAAATAACACCAGAAAGAACTTCATCGATACAATCCTTGAAAAATGTAGCTTCTTCTATTGGAAATACTGGAAAAAAAGTTGCTTCTGCGGTCGGAAACACCGCAGTTGAAACAGCTAACTTGGTAACTAGTGGGGTCGTATCTGGAACAAGAATCGGCTCACGTATATTACGTGCCCCTGTAAAACACTTATTAATAGACCCTTTAACAAAAACATCTCCTGAAAATAATCTAGCCATTAAATTCACACAGGCGATTCAATCTGCCCTCAAAATAGTAAGCACTGATAAAAAATATTTAGAAAACGAATACGCCAGATTAGCTAAGCTTGTCATAAAGAATCCTATTGATATGAACATTGGCGGAGGTATTCTTCTTTTTGGTCCGGATTTTCAAATCCAGAGCTTTACTCATATTTTTAAGAAGGATGGTTCTCTCTTTTCATTTGAAAATACTATAGGGAGCCCATCCGAAAATGACGAGAACCTGAAAAATGGATTGGATAAAGGAGGCGAACCATTTGACCCAGCAACAATGATTGGAAGTATAAAAAATAAAATAATATAATGAAAACAATATAATAAAAAGAATATAAGTATAACTTTACAATACATTATAAAAAGAAATAATGACTGATCTTTCATTAAACACACCATTAGAGCCATCCTATGATTTAGACAGTATATTAGAAAAAGAAAAACAGCAAAATAAAGCGGATACATGGAATAAATTGGACAAGACAGTAAAAACTCAAAAGCTTCATAGTTTTGCTGAAAAGTATGGGAAAGACAATTCGCTTCCTGTAAAAGATGTTAAATCATTAAAATATTTTTTCTTGGAAGCTTTGGATAAAAACAAACTACAAAAAACCAAAGATGTTGTTTATGACAAAGAAAAAGGTATTATCCAATCTATTCCAGCATTATTTTTTAATGTAACGAATCGGTCATTTACTTTGAAAAATCTGGATGTTAAACGCGTATCTACTTTGAAATCGCTTACACCAAAACGTATTTTAACACAAGACCTCGAAGAAAATTGAACTATTTGTTAAATAAAAACTATTTAAATACATTTGCCGAAATATATTTAAATGAGCGTCACTAGTGAAACATCATCATCAGAAACCGGTTCTCTTCCGTTCTCTGAGCAGGACTATGAAGAATTAGCAGAAACAATACATGAACTTGTAGGCGAATATATGAAAGATTATATTTTATCAATGTCAAAACCGGATTATATGACCGGAATTATTGATGATATTACCCATGTTATTTACCAACAATTAGAAGATGCAGGGTTAATCGATTCAGAGAATTATAGTTCTCTTCGTGAATCAGTAGAAATAACGACGAATGACTGGTTTGCACAGCATTTTTACGATTGTCCAGACCGCTCTATCCCGCATCAAACCACAAATACATTAGTTAATACTTTTGGACAAGACGAAGAATTTGCTGCGAAATTTATTAGCGATAAGTTGAAAATAATATACACTAAAGATGCATCGAATCCAGCTCAAAGAACACCTGAATGGTATCTTCATAGATATAATATGCTAACTGCAAGTAATTTATATAAATCTCTTGGTTCAGATGCTCTTAAGAATAGTCTTATTTATGAGAAATGCAAGCCACTTGAGACGGGATACATTGAATCCAAATGGATTTCTACAGAAGGGTCTTTACATTGGGGTGTCAAATACGAACCATTGACAGTTATTCTTTATGAACATATTACAAGAACCAAAGTAGGACATTTCGGTTGTATTGTTCATTCCGAATATCCTTTTATAGGGGCTTCTCCTGATGGTATTGTCATAAATCCTGAATCGCCACTCTATGGCCGTCTTGTAGAGATCAAAAACATATATAATCGAGATATGGATGGTATTCCAAGTGAAGCTTATTGGGTTCAGATGCAAATCCAGATGCAATGTTGCGATTTACCTGATTGCGATTTTGTAGAAACTAGATTCAAAGAATATGAAACCGAACAAGAATATATTGATGGTAATTCTTCTGAAGATGTCATAAATGGAATTATTCTACATTTCATTGTGAATGATGCAACCTCAAATATCCCTAGATATGAATATATGCCGATTGATATTTCGTTAGATAACCGTATTGAATGGATAGAGAATAAGAAATCCGAATTAAGCGATAAATATGTTCTCTTTAAGACACATTATTGGTATTTAGATGAGATTTGTATGACGACTATTTTGCGAAATGACCTCTGGTTCCAAACCGCTCTACCACGTATCCAAGAAATTTGGGAAACTATTCAAAAAGAACGTGTTTCTGGTTATGAACACCGGTCTTCTAAGAAACGTGCTCCATCTATCGATTTAACAGATGTAGCAAAAGGCACGATAACAGTAGTTAAAGAACCAGAAGCCACATGTTTTATTCGACTATCAGAAGAAGATCAATTAGAGGAATAAAAGTCGGAACTTTCATAAACAACTTTCATAAAGAAATATATTTCTTTATGACTATTTTTATCGAATACATGTGAAATATGTTAGCAAATATCCAGTTATATGTGATATTACCATGATTACATTTATAAAGAAAATAAAAATAGATGCTTTTATTATACCCTTATCTAAAATATTATAAACATAATCACCGGTATAATACCGCCAAGGAACATAAACCCCGAATAACCACGAATATGCCCAAACACAAGACATTTTCAAAACATTATAATCGAATGGAATACATTGGTCATTATGTATGATTCTATTCGTTAAAAGAACCAACGGAAGACCATGAATAAGTGCCGACCACATTTGTTCAAATGAATTATCTAGTTCAGGTAATGATAATTGGTCTGAATCACGCAAATTAAATATTAGCCTCCCTCCCCAATATCCTGCTGTAATTACAAAATGAATATTGAATGCTAAAGGAAGAAATTCCGGATTAAAATAATATAATAATGAAACCAAATGCCCAGTATCTGTGAAACGGATAAATTGTTTTATCCAATTATATTTTGGTAAATATGTATAATGGTCTTGAAACCAATAAAAATAATTCGCCGGATATGCTTTTAGAGCTATAATAGAAGATAAAAATATATCATCGGTTATAATATATATGGCACCATGAATAAGTGGTATATAATATCCGTTTGTGACTATTTTCTGAAAGTTCATTTAGTTGTCATAAAGGAATAATATTTATATTTATTTTGGTGTTCTATTCCTTCGGAAATTCTATTCCTTCGGAAGTTCTATTCCTTCGGAATATGAAAAGGATGTTTTTTAGAGAGTGGAATTTTTAATAAATACAACCCGACAATAATAAAAAATGCCCCAAAATATTGTAAATAGTTCTCAAATCTTTCGCCTAATACAAAAAACGCAAACAAACTTTCTAATAAACTACTTGTTCCATCCCATGCATTATTTACCAATAATAATGTCGAATCTTGTAATGAAAGAACCAATAGAATAACAATCCCTATATATCCTACAATACCAACCCCTAAATACAATAATCCTTTATCATTGGCATAGGCTTTCAAAGAAGCATCACCTATAATTTCAATTAAAGATAATCCCAAAATATATGGCAAACTCATTATATATTGTTTTTATTTATTATTTTTTGATATTTTATAAATAATAATCATGCGTTAGAAGCCACATAGAACAATCCTATGTGTATATAGAAAAAACGAAATGAATTTACCAATCGTTCCATCCGTTCAAAAATGTTTGGATGCCTTTTATTATTCTAGAAAAATTCCTCATATTATCTTTCATGGCCCATCCGGTTCTGGAAAACGGACTATTGTAGAAGGATTTCTAACAAAAATTTATGGCGGTGATAAAGCCAAAATGAAATCGAATATTATGTGGGTGAATTGTGCTCATGGTAGAGGACACGGAATTAAATTCATCCGTGAAGACCTCATTTTTTTCGCCAAATCTAATATACAGTTCAATTGTGGGGTTGTTTTTAAGACTATCGTGTTATTAAATGCTGATTCTTTGACAACAGATGCACAATCGGCATTGAGAAGATGTATTGAACTCTTTAGTTTTAATACTCGTTTTTTTATTATTGTTGAGAACAAAGATAAATTACTTAATCCGATTTTATCCAGATTTTGCGAAGTTTATGTTCCAGAAATGAGAATGAATGGTAAGACATACAACCTACATCAGCATACTGTTCAAAATGTTTTTCATTTAGAGAATTCTAAAAATGAAAGAAGAGAACAATTGAAACAAATGATGAAAGATAGTCCGAAAATGTGTCATAAAGAATTATGTGATTTAGTGTCTTGTTTATATAATTCCGGTTATTCTTGTCTAGATTTGATCGATTGGTTTGCACAAAATGACGAAATCGAACAAGGATTAGTTTCTTCTGTGGTTCTCTGTTTTCATCGAATAAAAGCTGAATATCGTTGTGAAAAACTCTTAATGTTTTATTTGCTAGATTATGCTTTTTTGCGTCCAAACAAGGATTTGAAAAATGTGGGGTTTATGTAAATGGACGATTTTGTTATTTCTAACCTGCATGAATCACGCAATGAATGGTGTAGTCGTTTAGTCAGTATTTTTACACCACTTGTTTCTGAAGGCATTCGCTCGATTTTCAATGAAGCCTGGAAATTGTGTGTAGATACTGATGAAGCCAGTAAATATTTGATGACTTTTCAGAATTTGTTGGCACGTATCCCTAAATGGAACGGTGTCATTGTCGAGGAAGAACGCAAGCGTATTATCGAAAGAAGTGGATGTAATTATTTAGAGGATTTGATTACTTGTGTTCATATTATTCAGTTGAAAGTTCTCACATGTATTCGTGTAGGAAATAAGCAGAAGAAGATTGATATTGCTATTCCGAAATTAGACGCCTTTATTCATAAAGTATATATTCATGTTGCTCGAAAAGTCTATTCCAATGTTTATTTGTTTGAGAAAAATATTTCACCACTTGCTACACAAAAACATATGAGAGAACTTGAATTGATTATTCAAGAATGTATTTTGACGGCTATTCGCGAGAGTATTCCTACAGAAGATATCATAAAGGCATATATGGATGAGGCTGTTGAGCACGAAGAAGAAGTAGTTATTGAGAACATTGATGAAGCCGTTTTACCAACTGAGCAGTCTTCTACGGAGGACATATCTTCTCCATCAGATGAGAAGAAACCAGAAGATGAACCTTTAAGACCATCTGTAGTACCTTCTATCCAGGATATTGATGATAAACCCGTTATGACAAGATTGCAATTCAATGACTATGATTCTATTTTAGATGAGAACAACAAAGTAGATACGGTAAGTGCTCCGAAAACACTAGAGAGACTTGAAGAAATCAGTATGGAACGTGCTATTCAGAGGAAACTTGAGGAAGAAGAAGATTTAGATGATAAAATCCGGATCCATACAGACACTATTCCGCTAGATGGACTAGTCGATTTGGAAAGAAATGAAAATGAGGATGATGGATACATTTCATTGGATGATATCGAAGAATTGAATTAAAATGTTATAGATAACCTTTATGACTTTTTCATAGGTAGTCATAAAGGAAATTGTGCGTATGGATTTTATACAAAAAATAGGAGAATGATTGTATAAATGGAGAACTTGTTTCTTTTTGCTATTTTTACAACCATCCTTTTTATTGCTCTGAAAATCCTTGAAATGAAATATTTAGAAGAAGAAATGAAACCTCTGAAATTCATTGTTCGTGATGCCGTTATGGTTTTTGCCGCCTCTATGGCCGCTGCAGTTCTCCGATTTTACATTAAGGGGTCTTTTGCTGATTTTATTAATGTTGTTACAGAGAACAAAACACTTAATTTAGAAGCCACACAGATTTTTACCGATGCTCCTGGGTTTTGATTTATTTATAAACATATCTTGTTTCATCATTCCCTTTATGAAAAATATATATAATCATTGACGGATATTCCGTTATAGATAATCTATAATTTGTTCCTACGAAAGGAATATATATATATGTATGAGTATTGAAATTACTAAAATTATATACATCTTCCTTAAAAGATAACATATTCGTTAGCATGTTTCGACGTGTATCCGTTTTTATAATTTGTCTCATATATTTCCCTTTTCGGTCTTTTATTAGAGAACCTTCATAAGAAAGAATGATATTTTTGATTTCTATAGGTAGACCCCCAAATATTTTATTCATTGTATATAATAAAATGTTCTCCATTTTATTATATTTATTATTATCTATTGTTACTTCTTATAATCAAATACTTTTATATAAAGCCGTTCGTCTAAGTGCTGCCGCGTATTGTCATAAAGATATATATTCTACTATGATGTTAGACAATGATTTTCTATATAATACTACTATTTATGACCGGAGAAGTGATTTACAGGGGTATATAGGAACAACTCCTGGTGTAATATGGATTGTTTTAAGGGGAACATCGTCGGCTCGTAATTGGGCACGTGATTTAGAAGCTCGACGAATAGAATATACTACATTCCCAGAATGTAATTGCTCCGTTCATCAAGGATTTTATCTTTCTGCCGAGTGGGTTCATGAAGATACTCTTGTGGCAGTTCGGCGTCTATTAGTCGATTATCCACTTTCTGAAGTCGTATTGACGGGACATTCATATGGTGCGGCATGTTCTCAATTATTAGCAATGGAATTACTAAAAAACGGTATTCAGACGAATATATATTCATTCGGTAGCCCACGAGTAGGCGACTCAGCATATTCAATCTTTATGACATCTTTTATAAAACATTTTCGTATAACTCATTCGCGAGATATTGTTCCACACGTTCCTCCAAAACAAATGGGATATATACATAGTTCTCATGAATTATGGGAAAATGAAACGGGAGTTCTCATCGAGTGTATTGATAATGATGAAAAAGAAGACCCGTATTGTAATGCACAATATAAATTGATTGACACATCTATTGATGACCATTTGGTTTATTTGGGACAACCCATGCAATGCCTTTATGACAATATATAATTAGATGTAGATTCGATGTAGATTAGATATACGATGGAAGGGCATCTAAATCCATTATTTTGGCATCTTTGGGAATATGTTTCTTTTTGACTTCAAAACTTGAGAACATTGGGTTCTCTAATTGGTCTTCTGGTGTTTTTTTATGAACGGTTCTCGAAATCATTTTATATAATTTAAAATTGGGATATCTTTCATCGCCATCTTTTTTATATAACATATTTTTTCCATTATCATCTGAGACCCAATTGATAATCGTTGCTTGGAAAATATCTGGTTCGAAATCTGGGTCATTTTCATCATCAATATCCATTATAAAGTCATAAATAGAACATCCTAATCGGCAAAGATCGAAACTCATATTCGGCTCTAACCTGGGTCTTTTTTCATTGAAAAATGGTTCGCAATTATATTGTGTAGAAGCATCTCCTCCAGGTGCAAAACTATCACTACAAAAAGTATGCCCTTGAAATTTATAAATAGCACGGCCGAAATCGATTAGTTTGAAAAGACGGCCATATGTAGGGACTTTATAAAATCTATTCGTTGCTTTATAATATAAGTTCTCTTCATCTGTATCCACATACATAATATTGTTCGTATGAAGATCATTATGTGTAAATTGAAATGCGCGTTGATAAGCAAAAAGGGTCATTATCACTTGAAATAATGCACTCGATGCTGTATCTATATCTAGCACCCTTTTGACAAATAATCGGTCAAGTGTTCCTTTACATTTTTCTAAGCAAATCATTTGAACTGGGAAATCATAAATATATGCGTTCAATGGAACTTCTGATTCCTCTTCGGAACCTTCTTCTTCCTCTTCGGAACCTTCTTCTTCCTCTTCGGAACATTCTTCTTCCTCTTCTGAACATTCTTCTTCTGAACCTTCTTTTTGAGAACATTCGTCTTCATCATCGCTGGTATAATTCACTTCACTATTATTCGAAGTGTCCTCTGAAGAAACCACCGAAGTTTTTTCATAAACACATTCTTCCTCTTCAATAATAGTAGGAAGTTCTTCAATCTGAACATCCTCTAATGGGTCTAGTTCTTCCAAATCCAAAGAAACATGCGAACTTTCAGAAACATTATGAATGAGCAATTTATTTTTGTTATTTCGAGAACCAAAATTCGCAAATGGGTTCTCTGTTTCTTCTATTTCATATAATTTACCACGGTTCTCATTAAAATATTCGGATTGATTCAAATAGTCAATATCATCAGCCAAATTCATTCGATATTTCTTTTGGACACCTACAAAAGAACCATAATAATCTATTCCATTGAGAACCCCGTGTTGATTTAATAACTGGCTCGACAAATAATAGAAAAAATTGTCTATATAACTGGCATTATTTATACTCGAAAGTTTCTCGTGAATATTATTATCACTGGATAAAGAAGGAAGAATTCGCAAATTGTCACAAACTTTATACTTACCAATTAAATATCGAACAGGATCTAATAAGGGGGCAAATTTAATAAATAATTCGACTTCAGTAGATTTTGATAAAGAACTATCCCAAACAGTTCTCAAACTAGATATATGAAATCGATGATTTAAAGCAATCGAATTATAATTACTTTCTGACAATTCGAAAAACTCTTTATAAATGGGATGATAAGACTGAAATCCATCCATTACAAAAGGATTAGGTTCTCCGTCATTTTCAGAAAAACTATCTGAGAACTCTTTTTCTAAATTTTCTAAATGAACCTTGGTTGGTTTATAATAATTCAACTTGAATTTAGTCATTTTATTTATAAAAAGTATTATTTTAATCTTTTTGAACGATTATATATTTATCTTTGTATATTCGTCAAATAAACATCAAATACAATAGAATAATATTATATACATGACACTGGAATTGAAGAAATTCGATATGCGACATATTACATTCAAACCAGATGAGAACAAGGGTCCTGTTATTGTTATGATTGGACGTCGTGATACTGGTAAATCTTATCTAGTTCGCGATCTTCTATATCATCATCAAGATATTCCTATTGGAACTGTCATTTCTGGAACAGAAGCCGGTAATGGGTTCTATGCCCAACACGTTCCTAAATTATTTATTCATGAGGAATATAATACAGTGCTTATTGAGAACATTTTAAGACGCCAAAAAATAGTTCTCAAACAAGTCAATAAAGAAATGGAACAATATCGCCGTTGCACCATCGACCCTCGTGCTTTTGTCATATTAGATGATTGTCTTTATGACCAAGGATGGACGAAAGACAAATTGATGCGATTATTATTTATGAACGGTTGCTGGTCTGCCGGAGTTATTCCAAAAGAATAGCTAGTTTATGTTTTTCTATTTATACCAATGAAGGTTTGAAATGATACCCTTTAGGGCGTTCCATTTTACACCGTTGAAGAATTCAATACGCATAGAGGATGATTCTTCACTGGTATAAATAAAGAACATAAGCGACACGTCCAAATTGCTGGAAACTCTCGATAGGTTCATATTACTAAGTATAGTCAGAAATGTCTATATGGCTGATGCTAATTACATCAGGTATAGTAACAAGATATGAAATAGAGACAATCCGCAGCGAATCTCCTAAGTACGTTATGATAAGTATATGGAGAACGTTCAACGACTAGATGCCCGTGGGCTTGAAACGATTAATCAACGTTTATGATGGCTTAAGATATAGTCTAATCCCACCCGAGAGGGTGCTATACCCATTCAAAAAGTATAGATTTTATGATTTCTAGAGGAAATACTAGAAGGAGAATGGTATTTATGCGACACTGGAAAATAATGCTCATCATTACAATGCAATATCCACTTGGAATACCACCTAATTTGAGAACCAATATCGATTATGTGTTCATTTTACGTGAGCCTTATATGACAAATCGAAAAAGAATTTGGGAGAACTATGCGTCTATGTTTCCCACATTAGAATCATTTTGCTCTGTTATGGACCAGACAACGGAGAACTATGAATGTCTCGTTATCAATAACAATGCAAAATCAAACAAATTACACGACCAAATTTTTTGGTATAAAGCCGAAACCAGACCTGACTTCAAGTTGGGGTCAAAAGAATTCTGGGAAATATCTAAGGGAATGGGGGATGACGATGATGACCAATATGACCCGAATAAAGGAAGGAAAAAATCAGCAGGACAACAGATTACAGTAAAGAAAGGCAAATGGTAGATAAATATTCCAACATAATAAAAACCAAAACACAAATAAATGATTATTATTATATGACCACATAACAAGATATTTTCATACAAATAAAGAGAACATTTCAGCAAAAATGTAAAAACTGTCATAAATATAATAACAAATAAATATATATCATGTCTGCTACTGTTTCTCCTTATCAGTTTGTCTTAAATGCCTTCTCAACATCTGTGACTATGTCAACAAAAGCCATAGTTGATGATAAACTTTCTCCTGTTATAGACGCAAGTGCAGCAGCAGTATTTTACATATCACAAGATGATATTCAAGAAGTATTTCAGGTATATACACATTCAGATGTTATTTCAGATATTTCATATGACAGACTTCATTTCTTCGTTTTTGCTGATAAATGGCCTTCAACTACTCATATTAATCCAGTAAATGCAATGATGGACCAACCATTATCTTCAAATCCCATGTTAAGTGTAGGTATTCCCAATGAAATGTTAGTAAAACACGATTTTGTGCGTTATTTATCGAATGAGTTATTTAATACACCTATGGGAACCGATTTATTTAGTAATCAAACAGAACTATTAAATAATTTGGATGCTATTGGAGAAACTGTATATCAACAAGATATAAGTGCGGGTTTATGGAAATACGCAGCAACTTCTTCTAGACCTGTTCCTGCCGATGTTAATAGTGGGTTCATTATTGACCATACAACTGGTCTTAAAGCAACTACTGCTGATTTGGCAACTGAAGATAATTTATGTTTTGTATTGACTAATAAATTATTAGAAGTATTCCCTGAAAGATTTAGTAATTTACAATTGAATTCCCAAAATTTATTCCATGTTCCTATATTGGCAGGTGATATTTTAACCTTTGTGATAACCATTAATCCAGCTCCTGATCAGAATACTTTAACAGGTGTTCCACCATTTGGTGGTCGAAGTTATCAAATCAAAATAGTCGTAGATGATGGTTCTCATTTGAATACTCAACCAATTGATTGAATAATATTTTCATTATAATCTATCATATATGTCATAAATATATATGTTACAATCCATTGTTATCATTTTTATTTTAGCAATATTATTAATCATTATTGGATATTCAATCTTTATAAATGTATTTGGACCACAATCCAACATAGCAATAAAGACAATTTATAAAGAAGGTCTAGCATCGACAACAACATCAAAACCAGCATCAACATCGTCATCAACAACAAAACCGGCATCAACAACAACATCGTCATCAACAACAAAACCGGCATCAACAACAAAACCGGCATCAACAACAAAACCGGCATCAACAACAAAACCGGCATCAACAACAAAACCGGCATCAACACCTACACCACATGTCTTTCCTCCACATGACATTCCTATTCCTTCTTTTATAACAGACATAAGCAGGTGCGACTATCCTATGCTATGGCAAGGTTTTAAAAGTGTCATGAGGGGTCCGACTAATATAGGTAATGTAATAACAGATGTAGTAAAAGGGGTATGTTCTAATAATCCAGAAATGAAAGCTCAAAACATTACTAACTTACCACAAATATGTTCAATGGTTACAGATTTATCTTATGCTTTTTCCGGGGTAGTTCCATACAGTAGTATCAATCAAAATCAGTGTCCAGCCACCTTTTTAGACCCTGTTTCAAATGAATTAAACGAAACCTCTGTTTGTAACTTACCCAATTATGTATTAGAAGCACGACTATTTGAAACTCAATTTAGAGTCAAATATCCACACGATATAAGTAATAACCCCCAATTAAAAAACATTCCATCTATTGTCGACTATGTCATTAAAAATATGAGAGAAAATTGTAGTGCATCTAATCCAAATGCTTGTATTATAGGAAATGCCATGGCTGGTGTCTTACCCACTTATTGCTCTATTCCAACATCTGCCCCTCTACCTACAATACCCATACATTTACAGAATGCAATTACAAATTTGTCTATTCCGGTATCATCCCCACCACCTACATATCTCCCAACACCTACTCCTACAATAGACCCAACGAAATTAAATAATGTTATTACAACTGGGTCTTCTATTGGATTTTCAGGTTTCTAATAAACCTTGTAAATAATCGTCAAAAAGAACATAATATTATACCTTATGTTAATAATATTATGTGTGGAATAGTAGGTTATTTAGGACCAGATCAAGAAGCCATTCAAGCCGTTCTCGATGGAATTCAATTATTACAAAATCGCGGTTATGATTCTGTAGGTATTTCTTCTATTCATTGTGGAGAACTTCAAACAATAAAACACGCATCGACGGCTACAAACAATGCCATAGATATCATTCAAAATATAATTCTTTCTGACAAACCCAAAAGTTCATTATCTATAGGTCATACCAGATGGGCTACTCATGGTGCCAAAACGGACACAAATGCCCATCCACATCATGATACCAAAAACCGAATTGCTATAGTTCATAATGGAATTATTGAGAACTTTTCATCACTAAAATCGGAACTTGTCATAAAGGGTTATTCATTTAGGTCTTCTACTGATACCGAAGTTGTAGCAGTGTTAATAGGTTCTCTTTTAGATGAAGGTAGAACAATGTTAGAAGCAGTTAATGAGACAGTTAGCAAAATAACTGGAACATGGGCCCTTCTTATTATTCATAAAGATTATCCAAATAAAATGTGGGCAGTTCGTAATGGTTCTCCGCTTTTATTAGGAACAAATACTCAATGTCTAATGGTTGCATCAGAGCAAATTGCATTCCATAAATATGTTAATCAATATATTGTCTTAAAAGACCATGATGTTGTCGAAATCGAACTGGGGATAGATGGAAAATACATTTATAATAAATCTCTTTCCAAATATCTTAAACAAACGAAATCATGTGAAGAAACCCTGATGAGCCCCGATCCATGGCCACATTGGATGCTGAAAGAAATCATGGAACAACCCGATGCCGTTTTACGAGCCATTAATAATGGTGGCAGGATTTTGTCTGATACATCCGTCAAATTAGGTGGCCTAGATGTTTTCCTTTATGACTTGAAACGGATGGACCATTTGATTCTTCTCGGATGTGGAACTTCTTTTCATGCCGGATTATGGTCGCTCGACATTTTCAAATCATTGGATGTTTTTGACACGGTTTCTTTATATGATGGAGCGGATTTTTCTGGGAAGGATATTCCTAAGAGGGGTCAAACAGCAGTTGTGTTGCTTTCTCAATCTGGTGAAACGAAAGACTTACAGAGATGTTTCCAAATCATTCAAGATAATGGACTATTGTCTATTGGAATAGTGAATGTCATTGATTCATTTATTGCCAGAGAAACCAATTGTGGTGTCTATTTGAATGCCGGTCGCGAAGTTGCAGTTGCTTCTACGAAATCATTCACTAGTCAATGTGTTGTTTTGGCTCTTTTAGCGGTTTGGTTCTCGCAAAAAAAAGAAACTTGTCTAGAAAAACGGCGGAAAATTATTCGCGATTTACATCAATTACCCGTCCAATTGACAGCCGTTCTCCAAGAAGCCAATTTAGAAGTTCTCAAAAAAACTGCATCAGAATGGACCACTGTAAAATCCGCCTTTTTATTGGGAAAAGGCAAAGAAGAAGCCATTGCTAAGGAAGGAGCACTCAAGATAAAAGAAATCGCTCAAATCCATGCTGAAGGATATTCAACATCGGCATTAAAACATGGTCCATTCGGTCTATTAGAACCCGGACTTCCTGTTATTTTCTTCGATGTATCCGAAGAACATAGGGATAAAACGGCGAATGCCATTCAAGAAGTTGGAGCAAGAGATGCCCGAATATATATTCTTTCTGACAAATCAGAGGGGTCCATTTGCTCGATTGATACAAATTCCACTTTTGGGGGATTAATATCGAATGTTTGCGTCCAACTATTAGCATATTATTGTGCTTGTCATAAAGGAATATCGCCGGATTATCCTCGCAATTTAGCCAAAGTTGTAACTGTAGAATAATATATGTCTATGATATACAATGTCATTTTGCGGAAGTCCTAACGGAAAAATAATAGACCCGAAAGAAATGAAAATATTTATTCACGAATTTTTTGATGAAGAAGAACAACCATCTATAGCAGTTGGAGAAGATGTAAGAGAGTGTCTTAAAAAATATTCTAATAAGTTTAGATTCATGCCATTAAGCGAAATAATTACCGATAAAAATAAAACAGAACAATTAAAAAAATTACTACAAATAGGGAAAAAACGTCTGCCTCGTCTTCCGCAACCTACTGTATTAGAACGAGAAAAATCGGAGGAGATATTTGATCCTGTATCAGATAAAAAAATTAAGGATTTAACAGTAAATGAGATCTTATCAACAGATGGATTAGCATATATTGAACAAGCCATTAAATTAATAGAAGAGAAAGAAAAGAAGACAAAAGGTGGCACACGACGCCGTCGTAATAAAAACACTCGTCGTCGTCGTCGCCGTTCTACCTATCGTAAATAATATAATTATAAAAATCATTATATTATTTCTTTATGACATTCACTATTTTATTTATTCCTCCTTATTTTTATTACGATTGTATTCCAACACCTTATCATTATACTCCTTGGTTTCTTCCTCTGTTGTCGGTTCTCTTCCTTCGAAATCAATGGTTTCTTGAACACCCACCAGATTACCCTGTTCATCTAATGTCTGTGTGAGTTTATTACCACTCTTCTCAGCATTCTTAATGTTCTCTTCAATAGCCTTCTTCTTAGCCTCCTTGACACGTTTCTCGAACTCTTCTTTTGCTCTTGCCTCGTTCTTAATCTTCTCATTATGGAGTTGATTGAGTTCCTCCTCCATAAATTCTACACGACCCGTCTTATAAGCATCAGGATCCCAAGGCAACCATAGTCCTACAGGACCTACTAAAATATCGTGATTAGGATCCATATCGCGAATTTTCTTGCACTTCAATTCGGCTTCCTCCTGACTTGGGAAAACACCTCGGATTTTCAATCCTCTAACAGAAGTCTGGAACTGATGCGCTTTATTGAACTTTAAGGATAACTGCTCCTCATTCTTATCCACGAAATTCTTGAAATCGGTTTCAGCACCCTCCTCGCGCAACTTAGGACCTTCTTCCTCCACAAAATCAGTATAATCCTTTATGACATTCTCAACATTCAATCCATACTTGAAAGCCATAAAATGAAGGAAATCGAAAAACTTATCCATCGATTTCTTGAAATCCCATTGTTTTAGGAATTCGTCAAACATAAAAATCTCACGCTGTTTCAAAATCTTTTCCGGAGAAATAAAAGAAAGACATGCGAATTTTTGTCCGGCAATCGGCGGGTCCTCGTCACAAAGGTCAATATATTTAGGATTAATTTGCCCATTCTCTAAAATTTTCTTTTCAAATCCACCGCCAGAAGACATTATATATCTTTTAGATAGATGCTATTTAAGTATTTTTAACGCTTGTATATATTTTTTTGTTTGGTTATAATATAAAATGAGCGGATTCGATTTCTCAGAGTTGATTAAACGTGCCATCAAGTACATTGTCGAGGGTATCATTGTTGCTCTTGCTGCTTATGTTATTCCTAAAAAGTCTCTAAGCGTTGAAGAAGTAATTGTTATCAGTTTGACTGCGTCAGCTACTTTCAGTTTGTTAGACGTTTTCATACCATCTATGGGTGTGGGTAGTCGTCAAGGCGCAAGTTTGGCAATTGGTGCGGGACTTGCTGGTGGAATTCCACTTGCTCCAATGTAAATAAATTTATTAACTCATTACTTGAAATATGTAATGAAGCAATTCGTAGCAAAGTCAAAATTCTTAGTCACACCCTTAATCGCGCTTCGTATCACTCCATCACAATAATAAAACCATCTATCAATTGAATTATTTTGTATTGCGTAGCGCAAGTAAATGGTTAATTTTAATTCATTTTCATAAATATATATATTTACGAAAAATTATATAAAATATACAAACTATATAATATTAATACCATGAATGAGTATCAAATTGAAATCGAAAAATTAAAAAAAGAAAATGAAGCATTGAGAACCAAACTCGAAAAATATATTGCATCAGATAGGCATAAGATTTATTACGAACAACACAAAGAAAAAATTAAAGAAAGGAATAAAGAATATCGTGAAAAAACGAATTATATAGCAAGTATCTCTCCAGAAAAGAAAAAAGAATATGCCAGAACTGCTTATTTGAATAAAAAGGAAAAACAAAATAATAATAGTAATATTATATAATTTTACGGAAATGTATATAAACACATATTTATATATTATATATGAAATCGAAATACACATTAGAATTTCTGATCGAGTATTGTCTTGAAAAACATATTATACTTACGAAAGATTATTCAAATGAAAAAATGAATAGTAAAATCCTAATAGAAGGTAAATGTATAGAACCTGGATGTAAAAATCATTTTCAAAAATCATTTTATACTTTTGTTCTATATGAAAACTATTATTGTAAGCCTTGCTCGTATAAAAATACCAAAGATAAAATTAAAAAAACTTGTATGGAAAAATATGGTGTTGAAAATATTTTTCTATCAGAATGTCATAAAGAAAAAATTAAAAAAACTAATTTGGATAAATATGGTAGCGAAAATCCTATGTCTTCAAATGAAATCAAAAATAAAATTAAAACTACATGTTTAAAAAAATATGGAGTTGAAAATGTTTTTCAATCTGAAAGTCATAAAGAAAAAATAAAAAATACAAATTTAGAAAAATATGGAACTGAAAATCCAGCAAAATGTTCTGATATTTATGATAAAATAAAGAAAACAAATCTGGAAAAATATGGAGTGGAAAATGTTTTACAAAATAAGGATATCAAAGAAAAAATACGTCAAACCAATATTGAAAAATATGGCGTTAAAAATCCCATACAACATAAAGATATCATAGCCAAAGTTCAGGCGACTTGTATAGAAAAATACGGAGTTATCAATACATTTCAAAAAGAAGAATTCAAGGAAAAATCAAAAGTCACTTGTATGGAAAGATATGGTGTAGAATATTGTATGCAAAATGAAGATATTCGAAACAAAGCAAAAGAGACCAATGTCGAAAAATATGGAACTGTATCTGCTTGCCAAAATGAAGAAATAAAACAAAAAATTATTGAAACTACTCTAAAGAACCACGGTGTAAAGCACTCATTACAATCAAAACAAATAAGAGAAAAAGGAAAACAAACGATGATGGAAAAATACGGTGTCGATTCGGCGATGAAATCTGACATCATAAAAGACCATGTAAAACAAACCAATATGGAACGATATGGTGTTGAAAATGTATTTCAATCAGAAAGTCATAAAGAGAAAATCAAATCTACTATTATGGAAAGATACGGTGTAGAGAATGTAATGTTTGACCCAGTTATTAGTAATCGCGCCCTTATGAATATGTCCAAGAAAAAATCCTACACTTTCCCCTCTGGGAAAGTCGTTCGAGTTCAAGGTTATGAACCATATGCTCTTAATATTTTACTAACCATCCATAATATCCCAGAAGAAGATATTGAAATCAATAGAGAACTAGTTCCTGAAATATGGTATAATGACCCTACCGGAACCCGTCATAGACATTATGTAGATATCTACATAAAATCCAAAAATAAATGTATCGAAGTAAAGTCTGAATGGACTGTTAAAATGGCCCATTGTTATATTTACGAAAAACAAAGGGCAGCTAAAGAAAATGGATATCAATATGAAATTTGGGTGATATCTGAAAAAGGCAAATTATTAGAGGTTCTATAATACAACGTCCGTATCCATTTATGATATTTTCTATTTCGAACCCGATTGAGAACCCAATAAACTGGCCGTATCTGCCACCACCGTCTTTGCCTCTTCGATTTCTCCCTGTAAAGATGGAGCAACCCCCTCCAAAGCATTTAACAAAGGAACTGCATCTGTTTCAAAATCAGTAACTAATGGTTCAAGAACCGGCGCCGCAACTTTTTCTACTACGGTTAATCCCAATGTCACTTCATTGTTTAAGACCCCTTCAACAGCAGGTTCAATTTCCGATTTAATAAATCCTGTAATAACTCCAGAAATATCCATTCCAGCAACTTTCTGAACTAACCCAGCAACAGCCGGTTCGAGAACCTGTTCCAAAAGACCTTCTTCTAACTCATCTACAACCGAAACTAACGACGCATTTGTCAATGGTTTTTTCAATGTGTTCTCAATATTTGTCTCTATGACACCTGTATTAGTTCCACAACAAAAAGAAAACAAACAACTCATTATATATTTCTAAAAGATAATAAAGATAATTTGTTGAGAACCATAATAAATGTCTATTCAAAAATCCTGCGGTATTTATATTGTCAATTATAAGGACGAAGAACGTCGCGAAAGAATGTCACAAAGGGTCAAATCTGTGGGGCTTGACGCACACTTCGTCCCAGGTGTGACTATAGATGACCCCAGGGTTGGACCGCAGCCAATTACCACCTTCGAAAAACGCAATTGGTCCATCTTTTTCCAGCATGTTGATTGTATGCGCGCCTTTTACGAAACCACTACATATGATTATTGTATTATTTGCGAAGATGATGTAGTATTATCTCGCAAATTAAAAGATGAAATCCCACAGATAATAGACCTTTATGACAAATCCGGGTTGGATATTTTGCTATTGAGCTACTTATGGCCTTATGACGTGGCCGAAGATCATTATTTTCCTGTTTTACAGAGAACCGACGAGTGGAAAATCCAAGGATATCCCGACGACTTATGGGGGGCTCATATGTATTTTATGTCGAGAACTCATGCTAAAATTCTTATTGACAGATACACCCCGGAATATGCTCTGGCAGAGCAACTTGCAGGTCGTCCATTTTGCACTGATTGGCAATTCACCAAATACGGAAAGAGAGGGTTATTAGTGCCGATGGTAGGGTTAGAAGAAGGAGAAGTAAAAACAGACCATCAGGGCCAAATTGATTTTCATCGGTCTGTTTTTCAATATCATTATAGAGCTGATAAATTTATTTGATTTGTACGACATAAATAATATATAATCGGAAAAAATACGGAATAATAACACCATAATGAACCAGCATAACTTATTGTATAAAAATACGCACTTGTTATATAACTAATAACAGCAAAAATCGAAAAATAAATACCATAAATTAATTTTGGAAAACCTAATAATGAAAATACGCAAAAATATAATAGAAGAATTGTATAGACAACCGTGGTATAATTCATATAAGTCCAATTCCAATTCAAATGTTTAGACCTCTCATCTTTTATGGTGCATTGTTTTATTGGTGTATCATACTGTATTGAATAAGGAATAATTATACATAAATATAAAATCATTAGTCCGATAATCAAATTTTTATTTGGCGTTTTTGTATTTATAAGTAAAATAACTAATCCCAAAACAAATGGTTGTAAATTATTTAATATCATTCCCAAAATAGATAATATTCTATTATAACCATCACATATTTGATGTGACCACAATAAATAATCAATACCTTGCATACAAGAAACGAATGCAAAAAAATATCCAACAATTTTATCTGTAATTGTTCCCAAAGAAATACATAAAATTGCGCCTATCATACCAACACAAAATGAAATAATACTAGCTTTTGCTGAAAAACACATTATTTATATATATAAACAGATATATATAAAGTTAATTATAACGATATGCATATGTTAGGATATTTTTTATTACTTCCTTTAGTGCTTAGATTACAAAGGAATATGATAAACCCATTTGTATTTCCAGATGACATGAGACCAAATATAAGTAACCCAGCCACATATGAAAGTTTTGATGAACAAATAAATGAAACCAATTATTTTATGGCAATTGATGAAATGTTGTTATATCATAATAATAATGAAACAAAATGGGAAGAAATGATGAAGATGGGAGGGCCATAAAACCTTGTAGAAATATATATAAATATAATATATGAGTTCAAACGACTATTTAACGATTATCGTTTTTTGTATTGTTCTTATTGGAATTTCATTGATTTCCGCATATGTTCGATTACAAACCTTACAAGTTATTGCCAATAATACTACACAAAAACAATTTGATGAATATTTACACATGCGTATTGCATTTAGTCTTATCATTATTGTAATAGTTGTATTTTATCTTTTCAAAAAGAAATGACTTTACTCAAGTAGAGAACTATATATTCTTTATGACACATATCGGAAGGGGGCGTAGGGTAGTTCCCCTACTATACAGTCGGAAAAAATTCCCAATCTAATTCCATACACACCTTCTTCCAAATCATATCTTGGTCTAATTGTTTTTCTCGGTCTTTCATCATAGGTATATATGGCAAATATTGCGTTTGGTCCAAAAGAACACATAATTGAAATAGTGTATATGTATAATTGAAAAAATTACGGCGATTTGGCGGGCAATGAAGCGCCCATGGTTGTTGGATTTCAATAAAGAGAACACACAACGTTTCATGTAATTCTTCACTCATTATTGGAGGTTTCACTCCGAAAATCGAATTAATAAACTGGATATGCTCAAAATATTTATTAAATCCCAATTTACGCAAAATTTCGCGCATTTTATCATAGGTTATTTCTTTATAATCTTTGATACGCTCCTTTTTTATACGGTCTTTAATTGCCTGTATGACTTCTTCCGGGATTTGTGTAGTCTCTTTCGCCTGAAACTGTGATAAAATCTCTTTGAAATGATTAAGTCGAATATATGCCGTATAAGACACCTCATTCGGCGGTTCTTTATTCGTAGGTTTCGATGAATCCACTATATAAGATATGAATTTACCACATTCAGGATTATTACAAATAAGAATTCCTTCTTCGTCTTGCGGGATCATTTCGCCTACCTTACAAATCTCGCAGACATCTGAAGCCACTATATAATCATTTATATTTACATAATCGTTTGTGACATTTCGCCAATAGGCTTGATACGTCTTTCTGGATTGATTATATTTATTCGAATTCGGGTCAGAAATTGCAGGGTCGGTAGATTTAATTTTAAAAAAAGAATGGAGAACCGCAACATTTCCTTTTGAAGAACCCGAAGAAATCTCCTTTTTTTGTTCGAAATAATCGAAAATATAACGAGAGTTCTCCAAATAATAATTTTTTTCTTCCATTTCCAATGAACGAATTCTTTGTTTGGTTTTTTGAATGGCATCTTTTGTATCCATATATTCATCAATATTCTTTTTGACATTTTTCAGATTATTTTTCAATACTTCTATTTGTTGTTGTAATTTAGGAATTTCTTCACGATTTTTGGAGAACTGTGCGACCATTTCGCTATGTTTTTCATCCAATGTTTTTACATTTTTCATCTTTTGAAGGATAATTATAGTGATATCACAAATAGATTGTTTATATGAATTTTCTACTATACGTTAAAATATACTCATTAAAACCCACCAATAATTTATATGCAAACAACAGAAGAAATACAAGTCCCAAAGAAAAATTTCCAAAAAATGTTGTTTCTAACAAACGCAATAGAAAAAGGATGGACTGTCAAAAAGATGAATGATTCTTATGTTTTCAAAAAAAAACATGAGAACAAGAAATCTATTTTCAATGACGAATATTTGGAAAAATTCATCGCCTCCAATTTAGATACCAATTTGCTTTTAGTATAATAATACTATGATAGTCCTGTTTGCACTGTATCGTCTTCCCTTTCTTCGATGATTTCAAACCCTCCTTGCTCCAATATTTTTATATCAAAATCCGTATTTATTTCTTTTGTTATATTTGAATATGTCCTTTTATTAGATTGTAATTTTTGAATTTTAATGATTTCTCTTGGGTCGATATCGTTGAATTGGACTTTTGTATTTAAATAAGCAGAAAAGAAAACGTGTTTATCTGTGTTGATAATCACGAGAACATTACTCAATTTCGAGAACATAAACAGAATATTTGTCACAAAGTTCAATAATGTCTGGTTTCCTAAACTATGAGAATAAATCACCTGCCAGCTATATACTGTATTTACTATAAATATACACATTACCAAATAACTTGCTATTTGGTATTGATTATCAACATCATACAATTGTTTCTTTTTGTATTCTTGAAAAACTTCTATACGTTGTCCTACAGATTCATTGTCTGTTGAAATATTCGGGTTGACTTCTAAGAGTTTTATTAATTTTTCTTCGCGTCTTATTTCGGTTACATATAATAAAACAAACGCGACGACTGTTAAATAATTGAGAATGAAACCGTTTTTATATTGAGGGTCCGGTTCTGAAAGATTTTCATCGAGAGAACATGCATGGTCTCCACAAGATTGTGGTATAAAAAGAAGAAGCAACGACGAAACCATCACACGATAAAGCTCTAAAGAAACACTGATTACCATATTTGTTTTTTGCTGGAAATCCTGGTTTGTCAATGTGTCATAAAGAGCTTGATATAATGTTTTTGGAATGTATGTTACATGGTCCATTAGTTTATAATATCAGGATATTCTTCTTTTTGACCATTTTTGAATTCTTTATTTTGGGGATATTTTATGGAAATCTGTATAAAATCGATTGACTTTTCTGGGATTATATTCTGAGTATATAGGAATGCCAAAGTGTGCATGTGGAGTGACGGCCTGTTTTGGTCAAAAAGGAAAATCAGCAAGTTGTTGTGTTCGATGTAAGACGGACGATATGATAAATGTAGTGGATGCTCGTTGTGGCGAGTGTGATAGCAGAGCATTATTCAATATACCTGGTAAAACGGGTGGTATTCTTTGTACCACACATAAAAAAGAAGGGATGGTAAATGTCAAATCAAAGAGATGTGCTTTTGTATATCCGAATAAGATACCTTGTTACATTAATCCTATTTACAATAAAATAGGAGAACAAAAAGGTAAATTTTGTGTAGTTCATAAAGAAGATGATATGGTTTATGTAGTTGGAAAACGATGTGAGAAAGATGGTTGTAGGATTATTGCTCAGTTCAATTTTGATATAGAACAAAGGGGTAAATTTTGTTCTCAACATAAAACGGAGGGTATGATTGATGTAAAACATCGTCGATGTGAAGCAGACGGGTGTTCAAACCAGCCATCATATAGATTTGAGACTGATACAAGTTGTAGATTTTGTGCTACACACAAACAACAGGGTATGATAAATGGAAAACATGCTTTTTGTATAATTGAAGGATGTAAGACAGTTGCTGGATATAATGAAATTGGTCAAATCACTCCTATGTATTGTGGTCTTCATAAAAAGGATGGTATGATTGATTTGAAACATATATTGTGTATAGAAGATGGATGTGAAAAACGCCCAATTTATAATTATAAAGGTATAAAAACTGGGTTATATTGTGTTGCTCATAAAAAAGAAGGTATGATAGATGTTATTTCTCCTATGTGTCTTTCTGAATGGTGTGATAATTATGCTAGTAGGAATTATGAAAAATATTGTATTCCATGTTATATTTATTTATTCCCTGATAGACCTATTACGTGTAATTATAAAACCAAAGAAAAATCCGTAGTTGATTTTGTAATGACACATTTTGAAAAATTTTCTTGGATAGCCGATAAAAAGGTAAGTGATGGATGTTCTCGGCGACGACCGGATTTATTATTAGATATGGGTCCTTATGTATTGATTGTAGAAGTGGATGAGAACCAGCATACAGATTATGATTGCTCTTGCGAAAATAAACGATTGATGGAGATTTCAAGAGATATTGGACATAGACCATTGATATTTATAAGATTTAACCCAGACGCATATATAGACAATAATAAAAATAAAATATCAACCTGTTGGAAACCAAATAAACAAAATGGGGTTTTACATGTGCCAAAAAATAAAGTGGCAGATTGGAAGAATCGACTGGATGCCTTACGACAACAAATTTTATATTGGACGGAAAATACACCAGAAAAAACAATTGAGATTGTTCAGCTATTTTATGACGGAATGGTTCCTACATAATTGGTTATTAAAAAAAATATAAATATTTTTTTTTATTTTATGTAAATAAAATTTTCGGGGTCTTTTAACCCGAGAAATTTATTTTCTTTAGCAATGTTATACCGATGGGTGGGGCTTTAATGCAACTAGTCGCTTACGGCGCACAAGACGTGTTCCTTACAGGAACTCCTGAAATTACTTTCTGGAAGGTGTCTTACAGACGCCATACCAACTTCGCTATGGAGTCTATCGAGCAGACTTTCTCTGGCCAGGCCGATTTCGGCAGACGTGTTACCTGCACAATCTCCAGAAATGGTGATCTTGCATACCGCACATACCTCCAGGTGACACTCCCTGAGATCAACCAGTCGATGGCTTCCACAACGGTTGCTGGTGCTGGTGTTTATGCTCGTTGGCTCGATTTCGTCGGTGAGCAGCTCATCTCTCAGGTTGAAGTTGAGATTGGAGGTCAGCGCATTGACCGCCAATATGGTGACTGGATGCACATCTGGAACCAGGTCACAATGACCCAGGAGCAACTCCGTGGTTACTTCAAGCTCATTGGTAACACCACACAGCTCACCTACATGACTGACCCGACATTCGCTCCTATTGCTGGTCCTTGCGCTGCCACCGGTGCTCCTACACAGGTCTGCGCTCCTCGCAATGCCCTTCCTGAGACCACTCTCTACATCCCTCTTCAGTTCTGGTTCAACAGAAACCCTGGTCTTGCTCTCCCTTTGATTGCTCTCCAATACCACGAAGTCAAGATCAACCTTGACATCCGCCCTATTGGTGAGTGCCTCTGGGCTGTCAACTCCCTCAGCGCCACAAGCGGAACACAGTCTGTCACGACTGCTTACCAACAATCCCTTGTTGCTGCCTCGCTCTATGTTGATTACATCTTCCTTGACACTGATGAGCGCCGCAAGATGGCCCAGAACCCTCACGAATACCTCATCGAGCAGGTTCAATTCACTGGTGACGAGTCTGTCGGTTCGTCCTCCAACAAGATCAAGCTCAACTTCAACCACCCGGTTAAGGAGCTCATCTGGGTTGTCCAGCCTGATGCCAACGTCGACTATTGCTCGTCGCTTGATGCTTCCCAGCTCCTCTTCAAGGTGCTTGGTGCCCAGCCTTTCAACTACACCGACTCCATTGATGCTCTCCCTAACGCCCTCCACGCCTTCGGCGGACCTACTGAGCTCTCTGGTTCCACCGCCTTCGTTACCTCCCAGGGTCTCTTCCAGATGGCTGGTGCCGTTGATGTTCCTGGTCTAACTTCCCAACAGGAGTGGAACAAGCTCTCTGTCAACACACCTTTCCAACCTCAGACTGGTGCTGTTGAGGGTTCTGGTCTCTCTGATGCCGGAACATTCGTTCTTGCCGAGACTGCTCTTGACCTCCACTGCTGGGGTGAGAACCCTGTCGTGACTGCTAAGCTCCAGCTTAACGGCCAGGACCGCTTCTCTGAGCGTGAAGGTTCTTACTTCGATGTTGTCCAGCCTTTCCAGCACCACACCCGTGCCCCGGATACTGGTATCAATGTTTACAGCTTCGCACTAAGGCCCGAAGAACATCAGCCAAGCGGCAGTTGCAACTTCTCGAGAATTGATAACGCTGTTCTTCAGCTTGTCCTTTCTTCCCCGACTGTTGCCGGAACTGCCACCGCCAAGGTCCGTGTCTACGCTGTTAATTACAACGTTCTAAGAGTTATGAGCGGCATTAAACTTGATATATTGGCTTATTCATTATTTGTAATGATCCAATATATTAAGAATTGTGCAGAAAAACAACCCGCCACAAACAAATCAGGCTCTGTTTGTGGAAACTTCGGTTTGACCCCTGTCTTAAAGGTCAGTTGTTAGTGAGGAGAAAATCCTTGCAAGATTACTTGTTGTTCGGGGAACCCCTTAGAGCTTCAACTACCAAGTGAGTATGGGAAACCTGCTCATGGCCGAGAAGAGAACTCGGGTATGGTAATAATGTTGAAGATTGGGCAATCCGCATGGTTATAACCTAAAGACGATTTGCTAGTCTATGGTTAGCCGTCAGAGACTGAACGGTAGTCGCTCGATGATGAAGGTTTAAGCAACCAGAGTCGGGTTAAGATACAGTCCATTCCCCTAGGGAAACTTAGGGGTACTAAAGGGCCGGTGTTGCTTATTCCAATTAAACGTAAGTTTAGTTGTGAATATGCAGACCTTGCTCATAACTCTCATAAAAATAAATATTATATAGTCATAAATCAATATTATATCAAATTATAATATTGATATAATTCCATACCTAACAATATGTAAAATACATTATAGAAACAATATAAAGTGTAATTTATAATATTTATATCATGAAATGTTTGGCAAAAGATAGACACAATGAATGTTGTAGGAATAAACAAATAAATTCGACGTCTTTTTGTAAATTTCATCAATATATGAATGAATATACGCCAACCATGCTTGAAAATTTAGAATTATGTAAAGGATGTAAAAAAATGTATTTTTTTGAGAATACTCAAATAAAAACATGTGAAAATTGTAGAACACGTGATAAAACTTGCTATAAAAAAGAAATTATATTATGTAAAAAAGATGGATGTTCCTCAAAGAAATCACAAGAAAATGTATATTGTGGAAAACATCAAATACATATTTTTATAGATGAAACCACTTCTAGTGGAAAAAAACTATGTTTTAATTATATTCGTGGTTGTAAAGAACAATTAGAACCCGAATATACATTTTCAAAATGCCAATTATGTTTGGAAAAAGATAGAAAAATTGACCAACAAAAAAGGAACAACGCAAAAGAAATGAATAAAAATATAGAAGCCAATATAAAATATTGTACAACATGTTGTAAAGAATATCATATTTCTGAATTTATTGGTAATAATCCTAATATAGAAACAAAGACGTGTTTATTTTGTAGACAACAAAATAAAGAACAAGATAAACATAGAGATAAAGAAAAACGAAATTTATTGGCAAAAATAAATATAAATCAGGCTTTTAGTTCTTATATAAAAGAAGCAAAACGTCGTTCGATTGAATTTCATTTATCAAAAGAAGATTTTTGTAATATTGTGAGAGAGAAGTGTTATTATTGTGGTGAAATAAATGAAGAGAAAAATTTTAATGGGATAGATAGAGTAAATTCAGAAAAGACTTATATTTTGGAAAATTGTGTTAGTTGTTGTTCTCTATGTAATTATCTGAAAAATAAAACATCAATAGATATTTTTATAAAACGTATTCAGCATATTATATCTTATATAAATGATAATAAATCAATATATGAGGAATGTTTTCCAGATTTTATTAGTGGAAATTATAATCAATATAAAAAATCTGCTAAGATTAGAGATATTGAATTTTTGCTCGATGAAGAAACTTTTCTAACTCTAACAAATAATAACTGTTATATATGTGGAAAGAAAAATAGTATAAATCATAGAAATGGAGTTGATAGATATGATAATTCTTTTGGATATATAGAGACAAATTGTAAAAGTTGTTGTAATACGTGTAATATGATAAAAAATCGGTTTTCATATGACGATATTATTGAAAAGTTCAAGAAAATTGTTTCGCATATCATAAATAAATAATGGAAAAACTCATTTAAAAAATTCCCCTACCATTATCCAACAGATGACATATACTCACGTTACTACCCAAAAACAACTTCTTTTGGACAATCTTATGGATTTTTATAAGCCATCTTCGATAACAATCCCCGATAAGCCATCTTTAAATACCACCAGTAAAACTCCTCTTCAAAGAATGATGGAAGTCATAAATGGTGAATCAAAAATATCTTTAAGAATTGTCGATTGGTTTGTTACAAATTATGCTAAAAAATATTTTACTGTTTATGAAATTCCAAAAACAATTCATGGAGAACCTTCGCAAACTGAAACAACAAGGTTTAAGGTTTTCCACGAATACAAACTCAAATTAAAAGCTTATGCTAAAAAGAATTTCGATCCCTTTTGTCGTTGGGAACGTATTCAAATTCCATATGATGAAAACTCATCGATGGAAACTACTATAGGCCAATTGAACTTTTTCAAATGGGCAATTGAGAACCATATCATCGATTATATTCAGGCACATTATTCAGAAATCGAGGATGATATGAATAGTCGTAATAGCACGTCAAAAAGAAAAACATCTACCGCAAATCCAAATCAAGGTGATGATAAAACAACAACAAGAAAAAAACGCGAAGAACTTTCTATTTCTGCTTGTAAATGTATCAAAAAGGAAAATGTTAAGATTATTGTCAAATTCAATTAGAAGTCTTTCGAGAACATTCACTACATCTATAGTCGTAAAGGTCTCTGATTTTGGTCCATTTTCAATGGTTCGGGCATAAGAACAGGTAAGCGGTCAATAATAGAAAGAGTTTCTAATTCTTTGAACTGTGGCTGAATGACTGCCTGAGGTGTCACCAAATTAGTAGAACCAGTTCCTTTCAAAAAAGAATCAATATCTGCAAAATTGCGAGAGAGAACCATTGGACCCATTTGACCTCCTAATAATCCATCTCCGGCATAATGATTGGAAAAAGCCTGACCATTTCCTTGGTTCTTATACATTAAATGTAGTCTCTGGTTCTCACGTGCTTGTTCTTCGGCTTTATAATTGCCTCTGTCATTCTTATTACGTGTTGATGTCATTTATAAATTATATATATATTCTTTATGACAATCTTTTCTTAAGTGGAATAAAATCACTATCTGTAGGGTTCGGGTTCTCATAAAGACCGATAAAATCCGCAAAATAATCATAAGTTAAGAGAACACAAATTCCTGTTTCTGGGTCTGTTGAAAAAAAAGCTCCTGCCGCTAATGTATATAACTCTATAAATCGAGGGTCCATCTTTGTTTTGTCATAAATAGCAGTCATACCACGGGACATTGCTACATCGTCATAAAGAAGTTCATCATATGATTCGGGGTCGGTATCTTTTAGATTTTCATATTCCTTTTTGAGAACTTCTAAATCCATTTTAAAATAAGTTCTCAATAAGTCCCGATACTCTTTATTAGTAGAATACATACAATATTCCTAAAGAATAAATATCATATTTATACCAATGATATTTATAGCATAAAAAGAGGGCGACGGTAGGAACGGCTGGAACGGCGTCTGCGGTTGCTTTTGCGAGCCTTAGACCCTTTCTTTGCCTTCGAACCACGACGCTTGGAGGAACGTCTTCGTTTTCCACCAGCGATTTTGGTTCCAGAAGCAACTCTTGAGAGTTCATCTTGAGGAAGTGTAGCAGGGTCGGATTCGCGAGCAACTGCTCCGCTTGTAATATCAGTAACATCGGAAGCTTGAGCAGCAATTTTGCTTTCTAATAGAGAACTCATTTTATATAATATAAAAAGAAATTGTCGTTATGATAATTTCTCTAACGAACACCATTTTCTCTGGCAGAAGCACCTCCACGTGTCCATCCATTCATAGCTACTTCCTCGACAGAATATGCCGGGTTGGTAATTTGCGAACGCAAATCATCGCGAATAGGATAATTCTGATAGTCGATATAAGGCTTTTCAGAAACAGTGGCAACACTTTTCAAATCGCGAATGTTTTGTCCCTGTTGAAGTTGGGATTCGAGAGTGGGGTCTCCGCCACCTCTTCCTAAATAAGGAACAGTTGCAAAAGGGCGAGCAAAAAGTTGGACCTTCTCATTACCTCTTTCAGAACCGATTTTGTTAAATATCTGGGATTCAATATCAATTACAGAAGAACCAGCATGATTATATCCATTTTTGACAACGAACCCAGGAATTTCACTTGCAAATTTTACCGGACTTGTCGTGCTGTATCCGCTAAAATAGTTTGCTACACTGTAATTTCCAAATCGAGTATTCTGAACATTTTGTTGGGTTTGATCAGGAGCATCCGCCTTTAGACTAGCCATATTATTAAATGTATATGCATGAAGAGATGACATCAGTATATTATTATATACTATTATTATTATTTTCTTTATGACCTATTCGGATTGTCATAAAGAAATAGATTAGTTTGTATATCTATCTAGATTACGAGCACATGAAAATAAATTACCCTCTTTACAAGACACCATACTGCCATAACAAAAATCGGCAAATCCGGCTTGGTCATTCGGAATGGTCGTTGAAGGGTTCGAATAAAATGGTTGAAGCGATTGTTCAAAAACGAATTGTTCGCCTAAATCTGTAAATAATTTTTTCGCAATATCCGGTTGCCCAGGGTTCTGGTCAATGACTAATTGCTGGGCTTGTTGGAGAATGGTCTGGTTTGCATTAAATGCCGGTGGAGCCGGTTTCTTCTCAGGATTATAGTCATAATCTGGTAAGAGAACATTCGAAAAAGGGTTTGTATCTGTAGGTGTATCGAATGTTTTTGATGCATCCGTAGAATATCCTTTTAAAACAGCTAAAGCGGGGTTATCAAATCCCTCTTGTTTGTCTTTTATTTCCGCCTTTTTTTTCTTCTCTTTTTGACGGTAATGATGAAGTAAATAAATCGAACCCAATGTAATAATGCCTATTAAAACAACTCTTGTGCTTCTGTCATAAAGATATAATATGATTGTAAGAACAATAATAGCACGCGTAATAGCATTCAATTTTTGATTATAGGTCATACCTTCTACTGGGAAGAATTCGGTTATATATCGACTATCTAAGAGAACATTCGGGTTTTCAGACCAGAAAGGGACCAATAATCCCTTTGATAATTGGTCCAATGGATTATTTGAAATATCTGATTCAGCAATGGAAAATTCACTTGATATTAAAGACATTATATATATTGTTTATTATATTTTTTATCTCTCTAGACACAGTCCTAAAGATAATACATTTTTCTTTATGACAACTCTGATGAAAGTGTCCGTTTTACACATTTTTTATCCATTTGAAAGGTTTCCATTTTTGTCGATTGTGGAACGATTTTAATAACACATTTCGATTTTTCGCCATAAAGTGGCTCTGTGCAGCCTTTCTCTTGATTTCTCTTTTTGACAGTCTTTCGAGCCTTTTTAAGTTCTTTATATGATTTTGTACATCTAGAACGAAAGTGTTCATAACGTTCTCTTACTATATCATATGTCAATCCTGATTTTTTATGAAGCATTTTATTTATCACTTCATGTAAGTTGTAAATATATTTGGAAAATGTTTCACGAGATTTCATATGTTCCATAGTTAATGGAAGTCTTTTAAAATTTTTCTTTAAATTCTTACGGCATTTACCACAGGGGAGAACATTCTGTAAATTTAATATGAAATCTCGATAATGTTTTTTATCTTCACATGTGGGATCAACTGGATAGTTGAAACTCATGGTATGAAGATAATGCCACATACTTGGTCCCCAAACCATTGTAAGCATTCCATCTCCGCTATTATAATCATCTACGGAATAAGGCGTTTTACTCATTTGTATTATTATTATATTTTTTTATAGTTTATATTTAGGAAAGGGCAAGCGGTTGGATTGTCTTAAAGAATATATTCATGTAATATATAATGGCCAATCTAGTTGTATATGTCAATACTTTATTAAAACCTTATTATAAATATTTTCTCGCTTTTTTTCTATTAGTGGTCTTTGTTGCAGTTGCAAGATATGCTTATCAGACGTTTTTCATAAAGGCGAATAAGTTGAAGGATTCGGCTAATATTGCAAACGCAAACAATATTAAACCTATTACAGCCGTTTATTTCTTTCATGTTGATTGGTGTCCTCATTGTATTAAGGCTATTCCTGAATGGAACGCATTCGCCGAAATCTATAATAATAAAGAAGTCAATGGTCATTTGGTCCAATGTTATGATATTGACTGCACCGATGATAATGGCGATGTGACTATCCAATTCGACCCAACAGATGGGTCTGCTACTAATATGAAACCAACACCTATCAAGATTTCCCAACTTATCAAAAAATACAAAATTGACTCCTATCCTACTATCAAATTAACCAAAGACGGTTCTACTGTGGATTTCGAGGCAAAAGTCACAAAGCAGAATTTAATCCAATTTGTTACTAGCGTCTAATAAATGTTGTATCAATAAATCACGACCTTTTTTAACGAGATGTTCTCGTTCTTCCTTATTATACAACACTTGTATACAATATTCCAGTGTTGTTTTTTCTTTTAAAACGATCTGATGTTTTATATCTTTTGAGTTTTCATTTGAGAACATATTTGTTTGATGAATGACATTATAAATCACCATTGACAAAATATCCACTATATTTGATTTTCCATCAATAATTGTTTTTGACAAACTATCAGAAGGATTTCCTAATGAAATTGCGAAAATCTCATCCAGGTTCTCCGTTTTTACTTTTGAAATAGGATAATTCAGATGAAACCCTCCATCGATATAACATTCATTACCAATAATTAAGGGGGCAAAGAAAAGGGGGATACAACAACTTGCATATATGGCATCGATAACCCGCCATTCGGGATGTGTCTTAAAGGAAATATCTATGGAATGGAATTTGTTTAATTCACTCGTATATATGTGTATTTCGATGCCATTGTATTCATATAATCCTAACATGGTTATATCGGGGTCTAAATCTATGGATTTAAAAAGTGGCGCAAACATGTTCTCAAAAAACCCGCGATGAATAACTCCTTTTGCTTCATATATTTCGAGAACTGAATACCGATTATTTTTACAGAGAGTTTCCCATGGACGTTTTATAAGATAATTCAGAAGGAGGTCGGGTTCGATTTTTAGCGAGACCATTGTTCCTATAATGGCTCCCACAGATGTCATAAAGATGGTTTCGATATTAGACATCTGAACAAGACCTTGGGCTATGGCTTCGTAGAGAATACCAAATGCTGAGAATCCCCATACTGAACCGCCTGATATGACTAGATGCTTAATTAATGGCGAATTATTCTTTATGACAAATATAGGTTCTTCATTTATTTTTTCATCAAGTTCTCGTATTTCTTGTTCCATAGATGTATAAATAGACGAATAAATTCATATATATTTTTTCTGGGAGGATAATATAATGTCCTGTTTGTTATACGTAGATGATGAAGAAGCCAAACATAAGGTCGATATCGATGAATTATATGAGAAGAAACATCAGCGTGATTTGAAACAATTATCGGTTTTTAATAAAATCTTGAACCGTATTCATAAACGTATTCAATTGACTGGTAGAAATAAAAGAGTTGATAGACATATTTGGTTTACTGTTCCGGAATTCATTTTTGGAGAACCTAATTATGATCAAGGAGAATGTCTAGGATTTTTAGTAAGTAAATTAGAAGAAAATGGGTTCTTTGTGAAATATATGCATCCGAATACGCTATTTGTCTCATGGGAAAATTGGATACCGTCTTATACTCGCAATGAAATAAAGAAAAAGTTAGGAGTGGTTCTCGATGAAAAAGGAAATGTTATTGATAGATTAGATGAGAACATTGAGATAGAAAGTCATGACCCTGCAGTAAGACTTGTTCAGGCAAATGCCAAGAAAGACCAGAAACAATTTACACCAATTAAGGAATATAAACCAACTGGAAATTTGGTTTATAATCCGGAAATGTTTGAAAAATTAGAAAAAAGAGTTACTTTTTCGGATATGTAAGCTATGCCGTAGCAGGAGGAGCAGGAGTAGTAGAAACAGTAGGAGCAGCTCCATTTGCCTTTGCTATTTGGTCAATCATATTTGTTTGATATTGAGTATTTATATTGGAAGCAATCGAACTATTATTTTTTTTGATTGCTTTTGCCATATCTCGTATATTATTAAATACAACTAAAATAATTAGTGCCATTAAATTTGTAATAACACAAGCTGGAGAACCAACCCAGTCAATAAATCCAATCATTTGACTTCCTGGTGTCATACAGACTATACTTCCAAGATTTGAAGTAATCAATATTATTTGTGAAAAGAAATCAGCTATATTTCTATTATGTTGGTCTTCATCTGGTATTAATGGGTCTGTAGATATAATATCATTTAATTGTTTTCTAACCATGTTTTGAAAACAAATATTCGCTATTACTTTAAATTCGCTTAAAAATGGTATTTTTCCTCCTACTAATTTCTGTGTTTTATTACGTTTATTACGTAATTTACGTCCTCCACGTCGTCCAGTTAAACGAGAATACACAGAAGGTCTGTTACTTTTTTGAAATTGTTTTCTATCATAATATACTTTTTGTAATTCTTGTATTTTTTGTTGAATAGATTGCTCTAAGAGAGTAGGGTCAATATTATTGGTTTCTGTGCGAATATTTTGTATCAGTTCATTATATTTTGTATTTATGAAGTTAGATGTAAATTCTTCGGTTGATAATGCATCTCTTGTCTTAAACAATTGAATAGCAAATGAAACTGTTATAATCGCTTCTCTTTTCATAAAATCAGTATAATGTTTTGTAAAAACAGCATGTTTTATGTTCAAGTTTAATGGAGGTTTAATATCAAAATATAAGCATAATGTTCGGTGTATACGAGTTGCTGGAGATAAAACCAAATTCATACTTTTATTTATTACTTTTGACCCTACATCAGAAACACTTTTATAAGCAGACGATAATCCTGATGAAATTGACGATTTAAAGTCCCCTCCGGTAATAGTAGTTGGTTCTAATGGATTATCAGCAACATTTTCAGCATTTTCAACTTCTGCTTCTTCTTTCACCTCATCAATTTTTGCGGTTTCTTTAGCAGCTTCTTTATTTAATTCATTTAATACTGTATTTGCATCTAAATCTGAAAGAACTTTTGATAATAACCATTGAAATGGTTTCGCAACTATTGCAGTTGATTTAGATACCCATTTTGATAGTTTTGCTTTAATCATTTCATTAAAATGAACTGGTAAAGTGGTGTTCTGTTTTGATAAAATATATCGTTGTATTTGTGTAATCATAAAATACCATTCATTCCAACCACCATACCATAATGCTCTATCTGTATGATATTTATAAGTTACGAAAAATTCAAATATGGCCGGATTTTTGAATGTTATATATTTCGGTTTATCTGAAAGTCCGACCTTTGCTGGTCCATCTGTTAATATAGCATCATTTAATCTAGCAAAATTCAATCGCAATAACCCTTTATGAAGGTAATCAATTGCTTCCTTAGCTGTTTCTTGTCCATATACACCACCACTTATTGCTTGTCCTACTGGCACTCCTATAGGTTGTTCTACTTCAGGTTGTCCTACTATTACAGGTGTTCCTACTATTACAGGTTGTCCTACTATTACAGGTGTTCCTTCTATTACAGGTTGTTCTGTAGTTAAAGGGGCTTCTTTTTCATTTTGGACTTCTTCCGCTATCGACTGGTCATTTGTATAAATATATCCTTCTTCAATTTTAACACAATCAGGTATACCTTTTTTAGCACAATATAATCCTTTAATATCGGCTTCAGTAATAAAATTAATAAAATAAGCATTTTTAAAAAGCATTCGGTCTATATCAGAAGGATTTAATGCTAAGGATGATACATATTTACCAGAACTTGCTATTTGAGATACACTTTTACCAACATTATAAACAGATTTTGGAGTATATCTTTTTATGATACCTGGATTAGAGTTAGATGGAACAACTGCATCTTCTCCACCACGTTGTTTCCTTTTTATTTTTTTAGTTTTACGAATAGTCATATAGAATATATATTTATTTTTATCTGAAATACAAAATTGAACTAAATAACTAAATAAATAGTATCCAATATATTCTTTATGACAGAGCCGTGTATCCCTATTTCGATACCGAATTCGAAACCAATTTCAGAACACAAATCGAAAACCAAAAAGAAAAAAGTCCCTTTGAATTCTATTGATAAAAACAAGTTATGGGCTATTTTCGACGAAGACAAAAAGGCTATTGTCGAAGATGGAACAATAGGACAGATTGAAACCGTTTATACAAAAACAGACACATGTGAATTATGTAGTTCTGTATTAATGACCATGGATGACGGGTTTCCTACTTGCACGAATGACCAATGTGGATGGATGTTTCGTGACGTATTAGATTATTCTCCAGAATGGCGTTTCTTCGGTGCCGATGACAAAAACGCAAATGACCCTACACGTTGTGGAAATCCGGTTAATCCGCTTTTATTGGAATCCTCTTTTGGGTGTAAAGTTCTCTGTAATAATCGTTCTTCATATGAAATGAAAAAGATTTCAAAATGGACATCGTGGCAATCTATGCCCCATAAAGAAAAGGCACTCTATGATGAGTTCCAGTTTATTACAGTTATGGCTCAAAATGCAGGTATTCCGAAAATTTTCATTGATGATGCAATGGCGATTCATAAAGATATATCTGAACAACAGATGTTTAGAGGTCTCAATCGTGATGGTATTAAATCTGCATCGATTTACATTTCATGTAGAATGAATGGTTGCCCGAGAACTGCTCATGAAATAGCAGATATTTTCAGATTGGACAAAGCAAGTGCCACAAAAGGATGTTCAATGGCGGTTTCTATTTTAGCAAATATAGACAGAGGCACAGAGCATCAAAGTGAATTATGTGCAACAAAGCCGAGTTCATTTATCGAGCGTTATTGTAGTTTGCTTGGTGTCAATCATGAACTTTCATTGCTTTCAAAATTCATTGCTAATAAAATAGAGCAGAAGGCAATAATAACGGATAATACACCACATGCAGTTGCCGCCGGAATTATTTACTTTGTATCTCAAGTTTGTGGATTGAATATTTCTAAAAAAGATATTCACATCAAATGTGGCGTGAGTGAAGTAACCATTAATAAATGTTTCAAGAAGATGGATACCATACGTTCTGATTTGATCCCTCAGTGTATTTTAGAGAAATATAAGTAAATATTCCTTTTTGACAATATGAATTATTATTTTTGGACATTCTTCAAAGATTTTTTCTTGATTTTTTTTTATGAAAAAAGTGTATAGATGTCAGATAATATTACTATCGAGGTTGAGACACAAATTGAAGAACCAGTAGAGGAAGTTCATGTTGAAGAACCCACAGAGGAGGTTCCTGTTCCTGTCGAGGAGGTTCCTGTTCCCGTAGAGGAGGTTCCTGTTCCCGTAGAGGAGGTTCCTGTTGAACAACCCGTTGAAGAGGTTCCTGTTCCCGTCGAGGAGGTTCCTTTTGAACAACCCGTCGAGGAAGTTCCTGTTGAACAACCCGTTGAAGAGGTTCCTGTTGAACAACCCGTTGAAGAGGTTCCTGTTGAGCAACCCGCAGAAGAGGGTCCTGTTCCCGTCGAGGAAGTTTCTGTTGAACAACCCGTAGAGGAGGTTCCTGTTGAACAACCCGTTGAAGAGGTTCCTGTTGAGCAACCCGCAGAAGAGGGTCCTGTTCCCGTCGAGGAAGTTTCTGTTGAACAACCAGTTGAAGAGGTTTCTGTTCCCGTAGAGGAAGTTCCTGTTGAGCA
>Ga0164296_1000412_pt1 | contig 51802 bp, 53 predicted proteins | sample GEODES057metaG_FD_113533 | JGI IMG/M metagenome (GOLD analysis project Ga0164296, IMG submission 113533) | Dystrophic lake water microbial communities from Trout Bog Lake, Wisconsin, USA - GEODES057 metaG | ecosystem: Environmental > Aquatic > Freshwater > Lake | place: USA: Trout Bog Lake...
CCGAACTGATGGCGCGCCGTGTCGAAGCCGGTGCCTCGGTCGTTGAGGCACTGCGCACGGTGCTGAGCGACGCCCACGGCGCCTTCTCAATGGTGATTCTCGAGGCCAACGCCATCCACGCGATTCGTGACCCCCACGGGTTCCGCCCGCTCTGTATTGGCTACCTCGGTGAGGAGGACGCGCCGGAGGGCTGGATCGTGGCCTCGGAATCACCGGCCCTCGACGTTGTTGGCGCCACGTTCGTCCGCGAGATTCTGCCCGGCGAAATGGTCACCATTACCGAGGCGGGCTACACCACGACGCAACTCCTCGCCCCAGCTGAAGGCTCCACCAAGCTCTGCATCTTCGAGTTCGTTTACTTCGCCCGTCCCGACACCTACCTGATGGGACACCAGGTGCACACCGCTCGCCGTCGAATGGGTGAGCTCCTGGCCTCGGAGTCCAAAGTTGAGGCCGACCTCGTCATGGGCGTGCCCGACTCCGGTGTGCCGGCGGCCGAAGGCTTCGCCAAGGCCTCGGGGATTCCCTTTGGCTACGGTCTCGTGAAGAACCGCTACATCGGTCGCACCTTCATCTCGCCCGATCAGAACAAGCGCGCGGCCAGTGTCCGCCGCAAGCTCAATCCTCTGCGTGAAAATATCGAGAGCCAGCGTCTCGTCGTCGTGGACGACTCAATTGTTCGCGGCACCACGACGCAGGCACTGGTGCGCATGTTGCGCGACGCCGGCGCCAAAGAAGTGCACCTGCGTATTTCGTCGCCACCTTTCCAGTGGCCCTGCTTCTTCGGTATTGACACGCCCACGCGCGACGACTTGCTGGCGGCGAACCACACCCTCGAAGAGATGAACGCCTTCATTGGTTCGGATTCCCTCGCCTTCCTCTCGCTCGAGAATCTTCGGGCCGCGATTCAACTCACGGACGAGTGCTGCGACGCGTGCCTAACGGGCAACTACCCGGCCCCGGTGCCGGTCGTGCTGCACGCGGGGGCGCGCTGGTGAGCCGCCTGCTCGCCCAGCCCGCTGGTGGCGCCACCTACGCCGCGGCAGGTGTCTCGATTGAGGCCGGCGACGAGGCTGTCGAACGCATTAAGGGTCACGTGGCCTCCACCGCCCGTCCGGAAGTGCTCGGCGGTATTGGCGGCTTCGGTGGTCTCTTCGCCCTCGACACCAAGGGCTACACGAATCCCGTGCTGGTCTCCTCGGCCGACGGCGTGGGCACCAAGCTCGAAGTAGCGCGCTTACTGAATCGCTACGACACCGTCGGCATTGACCTCGTGGCGATGCTCGTTGACGACTTGGCCTGTCTCGGCGCCGAGCCGTTGTTCATGCTCGACTACGTGGCCGTCGGCGCCCTCGACCCGGCCCGACTCGAAGAGTTGGTGCGCGGTATCGCCGAAGGCTGCCGCCTCGCTAACACGGCACTCCTGGGTGGCGAAACAGCCGAACACGGTGGCGTCATGCGTCCCGACGACCTCGACGTCGCCGGGTTTGTGGTCGGCGTCGTTGAGCGGGGCGAAGAGCTCGGTCCCGACCGAGTACGTGAGGGCGACGTGTTGATTGGTTTCGCTTCGCCCGGCCTGCGCTCCAATGGCTACACCCTGGCCCGCTCGGTCCTGGTGGGGCCCGATACGGATCTGCAGGCACCCGCTTGGGATGGCGCGGACGTGTCGTTGGCCGACGAACTGCTTCGTCCCTGCGTTATTTACACCCCCGCCGTCAACGCCTTGACCAAGAACCTCGGTCCCGCGGTCCACGCCGCGGCGCACATCACGGGTGGCGGCATCGTCGGCAACGTGGTGCGTGTTTTGCCCGAGCACCTCGACGCCCACATTGACATGGCGTCATTCGAGACGCCGGAAATCTTCTTCGAGATTCAGCGCCGTGGCCAGGTCAGCCCTGATGAGATGGTTCGCGTCTTCAACTGTGGACTCGGCATGGTCGTGGCCGTCGACCCCGACGCCGCCGACGCCGCGCTGTCGCTCGCGCACAACGAAGGCATCACCGCCACGATTGTGGGCGAGGTACGCGCCGGAAATCAGAAAGTGGTCCTGGCATGAGTGACGCCCGCGATCGTGTAAAGAATCACCTGCTCGAGCACTCCGTGCGACGCGGTGACTTCACCCTGAAGTCCGGCCGCAAGTCGTCCTGGTTTATCGACTCTAAGCAGACCATCTGTGCGCCCGAGGTGATGCTCGACGTGGCCACCTTGCTCCTCGAGCAAGTGCCGGCCGAGGCGACCGCTATTGGTGGCCTCACCATGGGTGCCGATGGCGTGACGTTCATTTCCGCGGGCGTCGCCGCCAGTCAGGGCCGTGCACTCCGTGCGTTCAGCGTTCGCAAGGAAGTGAAGGATCACGGCGCTGGCGGACGCATCGCCGGTGCGCTGCAGCCCGGTGACAAGGTCGTCATCACCGAAGACACCGTGACGCGCGGCACGAGCCTGCTCGAGGCCGCTCGCGTCGCGCGGGACTTTGGCGCCGAAGTGATTTTGCTGATCGCTGTGGTTGACCGGGGTGGCACCGCTGCGGCCATGGCGGCACAAGAAGGCTGGCCCTTCGCGGCACTCTTCACCGCGCCCGACCTGGGCTTCTCCTACGAGGGTGCGTAAGCACTAAACGCAAAAACCCCGCAGCTCTGGAGCCACGGGGTTTCTTGGTGGTCGAGACCGGCGTCGATCCGGTGACCCCACGCTTTTCAGGCGTGTGCTCTACCAACTGAGCTACTCGACCATCTCTTCGCCCCTTTCGGGGTTCCGAGCGGACCTGACGGGATTTGAACCCGCGACCTCCGCCTTGACAGGGCGGCGTGCACTCCGAGCTGCACCACAGGTCCTCGGTGTTCCCAAAGTCGAGACTTTGAGACGCGAATGAACAGTCTAGCCGCCCCGCGGCCCCACGTCTAAAGCGGGGTCGAGGTCTCGCTGCCGTGGGCGAGCACGAAGCAAAACGGGTGGCCTACCGGGTCGAGAAACACCCGAAAGGTATCCCCCGGTTGGACCGCCGTTTTGCGGGCGCCCAGACGCAGGGCGTGGGCTTCGGCCTCGTCAAGGTCGTCGACGTGAATGTCGAGGTGTAGTTGCTGCGGCACGGGTCCCTCGGGCCACGTGGGGGCCACGAAGTGGTCAATCTTTTGAAATCCCAGTACCGACTGCCCTTGGCGCTGGACTTCGATCCACGTCACTTTCTCGGGCGGGAAGTCACCCAGCGGTTCGACCTCGTAGCCGAGCAGGTCGGCGTAGAAGGCGGCGAGGAGGAGGGGATCGGGGCAGTCGAGTGCGGTGAGCAGCGTGTGAACGTGGACCATGGGCCCACGCTACCCCTCGCGGTTAGTGCGAACTGGCGCTCAGCTGCAAGCGGCGGATGACGTCATCAACCACGGCACTGGTGGAGTACTCGCCACCGAGGTCGAAGGTGCGCACGCCGTCGGCCGCGCCCTCGAGGGTGGCGCTGCGCAGGCGGTGTCCGGCGCGGCGGAAGGCCTCGTCCTCGTAACGCAGGGCGGCCTGGTCCAGCAGGGCCGCCTGGGCCAGCAGCATCGCCATGGGGTTAGCCACGTTCTTGCCCTCGAGTGAGGGGGCCGTGCCGTGCGGTGCTTCGGCCATCGCGACGCGCGGCTTTAAGTTCTCGTCGAGCGACAGCAGAACTGACTCAGCGCCGGCGATCGAGCCGAACATCGCCAGCACCATGTCGCTCAGACAGTCGCCGTCGCGGTTGAGGGCCGGAATGACCAGGGTCTTGTCGTGTTGATCGGTCAAGAGACCGGCGTAGGCGGCGTCAATGAGCGTCGGCTGGTAGGGGACGTGGGGCCAACGGGCGGCCGCAGCGTCCATCTCTTCCTTCAGCATGCCTTCGTAGGTCGGCGAGACGGTCCACTTGGGGCCTCCGTAGACAACGCCGTCGTCGTTCGCGGCGGCCTGGAAGGCGTATTCGGCCACGAAGCGACAGACGGAGCGCTCGATGCGCTCGGTGCGCCAGGCCACTTCGGTAAAGGCGCCCTCGTCACCTTCGCGACCCTCGTCGGCACCGTAGGCGTCACCGACGGCCATGCGAATGACCACGATGGGGCGGTTAATGGCGACCACCGGGCTCACCCCCGGAATGCGGCGGCCGGTGCGCACGATGACCGAGCCATCAATGCCTTCGCGCAGGAGGCGGTTGGGCGAGCCAACCGAACCGCGCTCTGGTGGGGTAATGGTGGCGGCCTTCAGACCGAGACCGGCCTCGCGCATGGCGGCGGCGGCGTCGCGGACCACACCGTTATTCGTGGCTACGCGGTTGGCGAGGGAGAGGTCGTAGTGCACGAGTTCGAGATCGACGCCGAGCAGTTCGGGCGTGAGCACGCGAAGAGACTGCTCGAGTAGTTCCTGACCAGTCTGGTCGCCATCGCAGATGATGATGGGTGCGGTACGGGACATGAGGACTCCTTTGGCCGTTACTGCCAGTATCGCCTACTTCGTTGCCCGCGGGAAGGGGGCTGTGGTGATGCCTCCTATCTCCCGCAAACTACGGTAGAGCTATGTCCGTTCTCACGATTTTTCGCTCGCGGTTACGTCCGGGGATACATGAGGAGTACGCCGTCGTGGCGGCGCGGATGGAGCAACTCGTCGCCACGATGGACGGCTTTGAGGGCCACTGGTTCTACGCCAACGGCGCCGAGCGGGTAACTATCGTCCGGTTTCGCGATGAGGCGTCGCAAGCGGCGTGGGCCAATCACCCCGAGCACCGGGCCGCACAGGAACTCGGCCGCAGCACATTTTACGACTTTTACGATCTCAGTGTCGGCAGCGAAACGCTGCATCATGCGTTCCACGCTGACGAAGGCACGGTGAACTGATGCGACACGGACCAGATTTAACGAGTCGCCTCCGGGGCCACGAAGCGGTACGGGCCGTTCTGGCGCTCGTCGTTACCATTGCCACGGTCGTGGCCGGGAATAGGGTGCGGGGCCTGGTCCCTCATCATCACGACCTGCGAGCTGTACTCTGGCTTCTCATCGTGGTCTTGCTGGTGGCGGGGGGCTTCTGTGTTCGGTGGGTGGCGCTCGTGCTGGGGAAGTTCGTTACTCGTCGCACGGTGCTTGCCGCCGGCGCGGTGGTCCGTTTCGTGACCACCGGTCTCGGCTACGTCGTTTTGCTCTTGAGCGCGCTGGCGGTGCTCGGGGTGTCGCTGCAACGTCTACTGATTGGCGCCGGCCTGGTGTCTGTCGTCCTCGGCATCGCCGCCCAGCAGAGCCTCGCCAACATTTTCGCGTCACTCGTGCTGCTATTCGCTCGCCCGTTCAGTGTGGGCGACTACATCGTCATTCGCTCGGGCACCTTAGGGGTGATCCAGTGCGAAGTGAAGGCCATTGGCCTGACCTACGTAACGGTCCACACCGATACGGGTTTCTTGAAGATCCCGAACTCAGTTATGTCGAGTGCAGCCATTGGCCGCGTTTCACCACCGGCGGACGAGGCGCCGTAGCAAACCTAAGGCAGCGTGGTAGTTGTTGGGAGCGTGGTCGTCGGTGGAGGCGTCACGGTGAAGCTAGGCAACACCCAGGTGGTCGACTTTTGGCCCCATGCACCCCTCGGTCCGATGAGGACGCGGTAGTAGTTCAACTTCGTGCCCTGGTAGCGCGCTTTGGCGTGGAACACAATTTTCTTTTGTTCGAACGTACCTGCGGCACAGCTAGGCGTGCACGTGTTCCAGTTCAGCGTGCCGGTTCCGGTGGCAATGATCTTTCCCCAGTTCGTCCACGTGATGCCCGAGATGTAGCGGTTGGCGTCGGCGCAGGAGATCGTGATGGCGCTCGGTGAGGAAACAGCGGCTCCGCAGTTACTCAAGACCGTCGGCGTGACTTTGGGGGCGGCACTGACCATGAGGGCGGGGGCCACGACGAGCGTGCCGGCGACTGCGAAAATGGCCGCAAAGGTACGGAGGGTTGATTTCATATAACTAGTAGTACCACGCTGATACCCCCAGATTTGTTACAACCGAGTGGCAATTACTCGGTGTGAGCAGCGGACTTGGCCCGCGGCGCGTTGGCGTGCGCCGGTCCACACTGGGCGGCGTCAGCCGTCGGGGCGCAATCGTCACACAGCAGCGTCAGGGCCCGACAGGCCAAGTTGGCGCAGTTGTAATAGCGACTGGTGGGGGCCTCGCAACGCTCGCAGCGGCCGAGCACCGTGACGTCGTCGCCAAACTCCTGGTTCATTCGCTCATCGAAGATGTAGAGCGAGCCCTCCCAGAGTCCCCGGTTACCGAAGGCCTCGCCGTAACGGACGATCCCGCCATCGAGTTGGTAGACCTCCTGGAACCCGCGCTGCTTCATGAGGGCGCTCAGAACTTCACAGCGAACGCCACCAGTGCAATACGTCACCACCGGACGGTCTTTCAATTCGTCGTACTTGCCCGAATCGAGTTCGGCGACGAAGTCCCTCGTCGTTTCGACGTCGGGCACAATGGCATTTTTGAAGCGGCCAATAGCGGCCTCGAAGGCATTGCGTCCGTCGAAGAACACCACGTCGTCGCCGCGCGCCGCGACCAGGTCGTTTACTTCCTGCGGGGCGAGGCGAATACCGCCGCCCACGACACCGGTTTCGTCGACGACGAGGTCATCAGGGGCGCCGAAGGAGACCACTTCATTGCGAACTCGAACCCGGAGCCGGGGAAAGTCTTGACCAGTGCCGTCGGACCACTTGACGTCGAGGCCAGCGAAGCCGGGGTAGGACTTGGTTGCACGTACGTAGCGCTTCACGTCCTTCATGGCCCCACCAACCGTGCCGTTGATGCCGTGGCGAGAAATGAGGATGCGACCTTTGAGATTGAGCTGTTCGCACAGCGTGTGCTGCCACAGCCGAATTGCTTCGGGGTCAGCGAGAGGCGTGAAGGCGTAGTAGAGGATGACCTTGGGTTCCAGCACGTGGCAATGCTACTGAGGCGGCGATTATCGCGTGGTGCGGCGCAACGTCAGTGAGCCCAGCGCCAACCCACCGCAAATGAACGCGACCATTATCGCGAACTGCTCGACGTAGTAGTGGGTGGGCATTGACGGGGTGATTGCGTGCACCGCAGCCGTCATCGGCAGGACGTTGGCGATGTCGCGAAGTGGCGTGGGCAGAAGGGCGAGGGGAACGAGGAGCCCACAAAGTAAGAGTTGCGGCAGGATGAAGGCCGGCATGAACTGCACGGCCTGAAACTCGGTCTTGGCGAGTGCGCTCAAGGCTAAGCCCAGTGCGGTGCCTAAGAGGCCGGCACAGAGGGCGACGGCCGAAATGCGCCACGGCACTCCTTGGTGAGACAGGCCAAACCACGTGTAGGAAAGGGTCGACACGATAATGCTCTGGACCAGAGCGACGAGGCCAAAGGCCAGGGCGTAGCCCCCAATGAACTCGGCCTTGCGAAGTGGCATCGTCAGCAGTCGTTCGAGGGTCCCGCCCGAGCGCTCGCGAAGCGTCGTTACCGACGTCACTAGGAACATCAACGTCAATGGAAAGATGCCGAGAAGTCGGGGTCCGATGTGGTTGAACTGATTGGGTTCGTTGTGCAGGCTCCAGGCCAGTAATCCAATGAGACCCGCCGGGACGCCGAGCAGCAAGCCGAGCGTGCGCGGATCGTTGCGCAGCTGTTGGAGGATGCGACCACTAGTGCGTAGCGTTCGTCGCATTACTTCCCCCTTTCTCGATTAGGGCGATGAACGCATCATCAAATGTTGCGGCACCGGTAGTGGCCAGTAAATCGGCTGGCGTCGCGTCGAAGAGCAAATTCCCACCTCGCAGCAGCAAGAGTCGTTCGCAGCGTGCCGCTTCGTCCATGACGTGGCTCGATACGAGCACCGTGCTGCCGGCGGCCATAATATCCGTGAAGGTCTGCCATAGGTCCCGGCGAAGCAGGGGATCAAGTCCGACGGTCGGTTCATCCAGGAGCATGAGGGGCGGTGCACCCAGCAGCGCAATGGCCAGGGAGACTCGAACCCGTTCGCCACCGGAAAGGGAAGAGACCAGGCGCTTACGCAAGGGGGTCAGCGCGACGAGGTCGATGACCCGAGGCACTTCGCTTTTAGCGCAATCGAGGACTGCCGCAAAGTAAGTGACGTTCTGCTCGACACTGAGGTCTAGGTAAATGGCACTGGACTGCGCCATATAGCCAACGCGCGATCGCAATGCGGGGCTGCCGGCCGAGCGACCAAGAACCTCCACGCGGCCGGCGCTAATCCGTTGGGCCCCGAGGAGCGAACGCAAAAGCGTTGACTTGCCGCTGCCACTCGGTCCCAGCAGTCCAACGAGTGAACCCGCGGGAACCTCGAAGCTGAGGTTGGTCAGAACGGTGGCGCCGCTGCGTTCAACGACGAGGCCTTCAATAGCGAGAGCGCGGTTCACGAGGCAAGCCTAGCGAGGGGCTAGAGCGTGGTCGGGAGCTCGGTTGCGATCAAATCAAGTATGCGATCCACGTCGGCCGTCGTCGCGAGGGGATTCATAAAGGTGCACTTCAACGCCGGGCGCCCCTTGATGACCGTTCGTCCAAGAATGACTTCTCCGCGCAACAGAAGTCGCTGTTGCGCTTCACGCAGCGCAGTCTCGCCGTAGCCGGGGGCGTCGAAGAGGCAGGTGACGCCGTGAACCGGGGCGACCAGATCGAACTCAGCGCGGGCGGTGATCGTGTCGCCACAGTAGGTGGCGAGGCTCGTCAGCTGCTCGAGCATGGCGCCGAACTGGCGACGACCGATGGTGCGCAGTGACGCGACAACCTTGGCGGCGTCGAATCGGCGCGAGGTGTCGAGCGACCGGCCGACGAGGTTGATCATGCCCTCGAGCTCGTCGCCGCGGTCCAGATAGGAGGACTTGACGCGGAGCAAGTCAAAGCTCGCCCCATCACGTACCACGAGCGCACTGGCGTTAAAGGGCTGCCACCAGAGCTTGTGAAAGTCAACGGTGACCGAGTCGGCCAACTCGATACCGGCCAGACGTGGTCGAAGTGTGTCCGACATAACAAAGGCGCCCGCCACCGCGGCATCGACGTGGAACCACGCGTTGTGCGCTTCGGCCCGCTTCGCGATCTCGGCGAGTGGGTCGATTGCGCCGAGGTCCGTCGTTCCCGCGGTACCAACAATGGCGATGACTCGCTGGTGCTCTTGACGCAAGTGGCCCAAGGCAGCGTCGAGGGCGTTGATGTCCATGACGCCGTCACTGGTGGTCGCCACCGTCGTGACGGCATCTCGCCCGAGGCCGAGTTGTGCGGCGGCGCGTTGTACCGAGAAGTGGGCTTGATCTGAACAGAGAATGTGCCACGTCGAAGCCTCCCGCGGGAGACCCGACTTGAGGACGTCGACGCCAAGCGCTGCTGCAGCTCGCGAACGAGCGAGGGTGATACCGAGCACGTTGGATGCCGTACCACCCGAGGTCATGACACCAGTGGCGCTGCTAGGCAGTCCGAGCTGTCCGCCGAGCCATTCGAGGAGTCGAAGTTCGAGCGCCGTGGCCATGGGAGCCTGGTCCCACGAGTCCATCGACTGGTTCGTCGCGGCGATCGCCAGTTCCGTGACAACCGCGGGCACGGTGGTCGGTGGGTGGAGGTGAGCAACGGTAGCGGGATCGCTCGGGACCACACCATGAGCCCACACGACGTCACCGAGGTCGCGCAACACGTCGGCTAGAGGCTCACCGTCTTCGCGACAGATCTCAACTTCACGAGCAAGCTCGTGGAGAGCGAGTGGGGCCACGCTGGATCGCGGTGCCGTTAAGTCCTGGTCCAGTGATTCAATGGCCCACTGCGCCGCTTGGGTCAGTCGTTCCCGACCGTCGCGGTCCGTGGCGGCGAAGTAGTCCTGCCAGGTCACTTGGTGCTACACACGTCAGCAACGGCCGCCGAAAGGCGTTCGAGACCGAGGTGGAGTTCGTCATCAGACATGATGAGCGTGGGCAGCAACTTAACGATCGTGTCACCACGGCCACATACTTCGACGACGAGCTGACGCTGGAACGCCGCCTGCGAAATGGCTTCGGCGGTAGCGGTGTCGAAGGTGTTGAGACCGGCGAGCATGCCGTTGGCTTGCACTTTGAAGTTGCCGTGACCGAAGTTTTCGGCCAGTGACGTGAGCGTGTCACGAACGATGGCACCCTGGCGCTCGGTGTTCTTCTGGAAGGCGTCGTCGGACCAGTAGGCCGACATCATGGCCGCCGAGGTCGCGAAGGCGAGGTTGTTGCCACGGAACGTGCCGGAGAACTCACCGGGGCGCCACGCGTCGAGTGACCGGCGTACGAGGTTGAGCGCCATCGGGAGGCCGAGGCCGCTGATCGACTTCGACACCGTGATGATGTCGGGGTCGAGGCTCGAACCTTCGAAGGAGAAGAAGGGGCCAGTGCGACCGACGCCAGCTTGGATTTCGTCAGCAATAACGAGCACGTCGTGGGCGGAAGCGATGCGACGAACGGCAGCGAGGTACGCGGGGTCGAAGGGGCGGCAACCACCCTCACCCTGGGTCGGCTCGATGATGATGGCGCCAATGCCCTGGCCGTTTATGGTGCCACGCAGCGTCGTTTCGAGGACTTCGATGTCCTCATCGGTGACGTGCTCGACGAAGGGGAGGGCGACGAAGTCGCCGACGTGGGCCACGACTTCGCGCGGCGCCATTGACTCAGAAATTGAAGCGGCGCGCATGCTCATGCCGTGGTAACCACCGACAAAGCCGACGACGCCACGCTTGCCGGTGACGCGCTGGGCCAGTTGCAGGGCGGCTTCGACGGCGGTAGCGCCGGTCGGTCCCACGGTCTGGACGACCATGTCGAGCTGGCGCGGGCGCAAGATGTGCTGCTCCATGGCTTCGAGGAATGCGCGCTTCTCGACCGTGAAGGTGTCGAGGCTGTGGAGCAGCTTGTTGCTGCGCAGGTGGGAAATAGCGAGTTCGACGAACAGAGGGTTGTTGTGGCCGTACGAGAGGGCACCGGCACCGGCGAAGAAGTCGAGGTACTGGGTGCCGTGTTCGTCAACGAGCGTGGCGCCTTGGGCCGAAGAAAAGACGGTGGGCCAACGGCGGCAGTAGTAGCGCACGTTGGACTCGAATTCGTCGAAAGTGGTCAACACGGGATCCTCTCTGTGGGGAGCGTCGGTTGCGTGCGTGCGCTCGTTGGGTTTGTTTGGTGTATCTCAGCCAGTGCTAGGGGGTACGGACAAGGAGAATCTAGGATAGTCATCTTTCAGGGTCGTGACACGGAAATTATTTTTTTGTGTCGCCAGTTCTCGTCAACGTGACGAGAAGAAATCACGGCCCAGAAGTCGAAAGTGGCTCTATTACGCCACTTTGATTCACTGAGACGACGTGAAGCGCGCAGAAAAATTTTTCAAATTCTTGCGCCAGATAAATCGCAGGATTGGCGCTGCGACCGTGGCGGCGATGCCGCCACCGAGCCACCACGGGAAGTGGAGCTCTTCTCGCCAGGTGAGCAACGTGTCGTCACCGGCGTCAGCCAGCGAGAACACACCCTCGCCGCTAATGAGTCCCGCGTGGGCCACACCAACGGCGCGCCCGTCGTCCCACTGCGTGACACGCATGATGTCCTCGGTGACGAACGGGCCCACTTTGGTCGTGCACTGAAACGTCGTTCCGATTCCTTCGTGGAGGTCACTCAAGAAGGTAATTCGCACGGCGTCGTGCATCCACTCGACGTGACGCTCAATATGGCGAAAGTCCTCCCACACCTCGCTTCGGGGGGCGGCGATGGTCGTGGTGAGTTCAATGGCGGGCACGACTCCGTTCTACCGGCACAGCAGGCGCTGGGATACGGCTGCTAGACAAGAGGGATGAGCGCCTTCATCACTAGTTTTCTGGTTAACGACAATGCCCTTGCAATGGCTGAGTTTTACGTGGGAATCTTCCCCTCCTCGGAGATAACCAGTGTGATGCGTGGTCCCAACGACGCAGTCATCGTGGTGAATTTTTCCCTTCGCGGCGATTCGTTTAACGCAATTAACAGTGGCATGGAGACGACCTTCACCCACGCACTCTCGCTGACGATTGCCTGCGACAGCCAGGCCGACGTTGACTATTACTGGGACCGGTTGGTCGCCGGCGGTGCGCCGGGACGATGCGGTTGGCTCGTCGACCAGTTCGGCGTGTCGTGGCAGGTGGTGCCAACGGCCATGGGGAACTATCTCGGTGACCCGAACCCAGCCAAGGCCGCTGCCGCTATGGAGGCCATGATGGGGATGAGCAAGTTGGACCTGGCTGTCTTTGCCGCGGCCGTGGAGAGAGTTGGGTAATTAGTAACGTCGTGCCATGCACATTCGACGGGCCGTAGCGGCCGACGTACCCGAAATCCTGGCCCTTATTCGCGAGTTGGCAATCTACGAGCGAGCTGAGGAAGAGGCCAAAGCAACGCCGGAGCAACTACTGGCCGTCCTGTTCGCAGACCAGCCCACCGTCTTTTGTGAGATGCTCGAAGTTGATGGCGCCGTTGCGGGATTCGCGCTGTGGTTCCTCAACTTCTCGACCTGGACGGGTAGTTACGGGATTTATCTCGAAGATCTCTTTGTTCGACCCGAGTACCGCCATCGGGGCTACGCCACCGAACTCCTGCAGCACCTCGCACAAGAATGTGTCACTCAGGGCTACGCCCGTTTCCAATGGTCAGTACTCGACTGGAACGAGCCAGCAATTTCCTTCTACCAAAGCCTTGGCGCCGTAGCTATGGACGAGTGGACCACGTACCGACTCGCTGGACCGGCTCTTTCGGCCTTCGCGATGCGGGAGAAGAGTGCGCGTTAAGCCCGTTTGCTGCTAAACCGGACGAATGTCCTCAGCACACGCCGACCAGCTCAGCTTCCCCGCACTCGACGCCCAGACTCGCCACTTCTCCGTAGGCGCGCCACGCACCTTTAGCGTGAGTCCTGATGGTGCGGCGATTTACTTCTTACGCACGTCGTCACCAACCGATCGCTTTCTACACCTCTGGAAGATTCACTTCGATGACCAGGGCGCACAAGAAGAACTAGTTGTCGATGTCGCCGCACTGCTGGGTGACGGTGACGAGACGATCCCCGAGGCCGAGCGCCAGCGCCGAGAGCGCATGCGCGAAGCCTCGTCGGGCATCACCGCCTACGACCTTGATGCCGCCGCCACGCGTGCCGTTTTCGCCTTGTCCGGTGCCCTCTACGTGGTCGAGCTGGCTGGCACCTACGAGGTCCGTCGTCTCGGCAGCGACGTGGGCGTGATCGATCCCCGGCTGTCCCCCTCCGGCGAGCGGGTCGCCTACGTGTGCGAAAGCGACCTTCGCGTTCTCGAGATTGCCACCGGTGCGGTGACCACGGTGGCGACGGCCCCCGACGGCACCACCGTTGGACTCGCCAACTTTGTGGCCGCTGAGGAGCTCGATCGCATGCGAGGTCACTGGTGGTCGCCTGACTCTTCGGCGCTGCTCTACGAGATCGCTGATAACCGCCAGTTGGAAACCATCTGGATCTTTGACCCGAAGACGCCAACAATCGCACCAACCTCACGGCAGTATCCCAAGGCCGGCACGGCCAATCCCGAGCTTTCTCTCGGCATCTGGCGTCTCGACGGCACGGCAACGACCATTACCTGGGACCAGCGTTTTGAGTACCTGGTGACTGCGTCGTGGCCGACCGCCGATGGTCCACTTTTGACGTTGATGACGCGCGATCATCGTCACCAAGAGGTCGTGCGAGTATCGACGTCGTCGGGCGCGCTGACCACGCTCTTTACCGATCACGACGAAAAGTTCCTGGAGTGGACGGCCGGTTTGCCGGCCGTGACGCCCGATGGCCGACTTCTGGTGGGCCTCGTGGACCACGCCACCGATACCTACCGCGTTGGCGTCGTGAACGAGGGCGTGGCGACGCCCTTTACGCCGGCTGGCGTGCAGATTTCGTCGGTGGTAGCGATTACTGATGACGCGATTTTGGCGGTGGCGTCAACCGACGCCACGTCCACCGTTACGGTTCGAGTCAATTTCGATGGCCAGTACGAGACGGCCGGTTCGCCGGCCTCTATCACCCGAGCACTCGGCGGTGTCCCGGGTGGCACGCTCGTGAGCGCCCTCACCGACTTAAGTGAAACTGGGGCCACCATCGTTATCTCCCGCCCCGGGAGCGAGCCGGTTGTGGTGCCCTCCTTTGCGCGTTCGCCGCGTGAGGCGCACCCTCCGGTTGAGCCCACGGTTCGTTTGCTAACAACGGCACAACACCAGTTGGCGGTGGCGGTACTGCTCCCTTCGGACGTCTCGGATTCGACGAGGAAGTTACCCATCATCATGTCCCCCTACGGTGGCCCGCATCACCAGCGCGTCGTGGGCGCCGGCGCCCCTTACGCCTTGGACCAGTGGATTGCTGATCAGGGCTTCTGTGTCGTCGTCGCCGACGGACGAGGTACCGGTGGCCGAGGCCCCGCATGGGACCGAACGGTCGTCGACCAACTGGGGTCGCTACCCGTCGCGGACCAGGTGGAAGCGCTGGAAGCCGTCGTCGCTGAACTTGGCGACTTGGTTGACCCCACTCGAGTCGGTATCCGAGGCTGGAGCTTTGGTGGCTATCTCGCGGCCCGCTGTGTGCTCGAGCGTCCAGACGTCTTCCACGCCGCCGTGGCCGGCGCACCCGTCACCGACTTCGCCTGGTACGACACGGGCTACACCGAGCGCTACTTGGGTCACCCCGACACCAACGCTGCCGCGTACGCCGCCGCCGATCTGATTCCATTGGCCGCAGGTCTACGCCGGCCCTTGATGTTCATTCACGGCTTTAACGATGACAACGTCCTCTACGCGCACACGCAGCTGCTCTCCGACGCGTTGCTCGCGGCGGGTGCACCGCACGAAGTGCTGTCGCTCTCGGGCGTGACGCATATGCCGACGGATCCAGTCGCCGCCGAGAACATGGTGCAGTTGCAGCTCGATTTCTTTCGCAACGCACTTCGGTAAAAAAGCCTCGGCTATAGAACACCCTCAATTGCTCCCGTAGCCATCGTCGTCAGATGTCGACGGTCGAACACGACCGACGGAATGCCGTTGACGGACGAGACGGCGCTGCGTTACCCCATCCGCGAACGAAGTGACGGGTCGAGCTGGTAGCCGCGACGCTGATCGGCCAGTCCCTGTGCGCGATGACCCTCGTTAATTAATACGGTGCCTAAATTGACGTCCGCCTCGGCTTCGAGGGCGGTCCGTCCGGCGTGTGAAGCCAACGTCACGACGCGCGCAAAGAGCGCTTGCGCGGTGGCGGGCTGGCTCGTGAGATCAAGGATGCCTACATTGAAGAGGGCATCGGCATTACTCGGGTTATCGCGCAGTGCCTCGGCGTAGTAGTAACGCGCGGCGACGATGTTCCCGGCAAACTGCTCAGCGTCGCCGAGGTCGAAACTCGCGATGTCACTTGTTGGCCGCAGCACCAGCGCCTCGCGATAGATCGAGATGGCGAGGGAGTAGTTGCCACTGGTTTGGGCGCTGATGCCCTCAGAGAGCAGCGACGCAAACGAGGCTCTGGCGCTCTGGATTGCCCGGTCCAGTCTCCAAACGGTGCCGATGCTGACCGCGAGAACAAGGGTTGCGACGATCCACCGAAGTAACTTCGTTGGTGCGGCACTCATTTCTTCATCCTAGGTAACTTTTTTACCCTCGGGTCGACCAGAATGGAGAAGGTATGAATTACTTCCAGCGCTGGCGCACTGTTGTTGATCGCGTCGACCCTATCGGCGGCGATAGTGGGTCAGCGGTTGGCAACTCGCGGGCAACGAGTTTGCCCGGCCACTGGCTACTGGTTGCCCTCGCGGCGTTGTGGGGACTGTGGTCACTGCGTGCCGAACGCCTAGCGGTGGCGTATCCCAATGACAGTGGCATGCACTTGCAGATGACGGCCTACGCCCACCATCTGCTCGCGGCGAACGTCAGTCCGTTTGACCACTGGTACCCCTTGCTTTCGCTCGGATCCCCGTTCTTTGTCCAGTACCAGAGCCTGTCGGCGGTGCTGGTCGGTGCCCTAGGTGCCTTCGGCTCGGTGCCGGTACTTTTTGCCTGGTCGCTCTATCTGCTGGTCGCCCTCTGGCCACTGGGCGTGTACGCCGCCGCTCGCCTCGCCACGTTCAACCGTTGGCCCGCCGCCATCGCCGCGGCGAGTGCGCCCTTTCTGTTTTCGGTGACGGGCCGTGGATTTGGCCACCAGAGCTACCTCTGGATAGGCAGTGGTCTCTGGTCGCAACTGTTCGCGATGTGGACTTTGCCACTGGCGTGGGCGCTTTCTTGGCGGTGGGTCGCTCGCCGCGAGCACTTCTTCTGGGCACTGGTGGCGGTGAGTGGGACTATCGCGCTGCACTTTCTCACTGGCTACCTCGCCGCCCTTTCAGTGGGGGTGTGGGTGCTCATCGTTCCCTCGCAGTGGCGCAGCCGAGGGCTGCGCGCAGTCCTTCTCGGCATTGGCGTTGTCCTAAGTACGTTGTGGGTGACCCTACCCATCGTGCTGCACAGCACCTGGCTTGCGGTCAATCAGTTCCAAGTGGGCACGACCATTAACAACTCCTACGGGGGTCCTCAGGTCATCAGTTGGCTGGTCACCGGACGGCTCTTCGACTGGCACCGGGTGCCCGTCCTGACGGTGCTCCTCGGCTGCGGCATCGTGAGCGCGATCATGTCGTGGCGCCGCGACGAGCGGTCCCGGCTGATGCTGGGCGCGTTCGCCCTCAGTCTCGTGTTGTTCAGTGGACGACCAACGTTCACCTGGCTCATTGGACTCTTGCCGGGAAACGCGAGCCTGCTGCTCCAGCGCTACCTCATGGGCGTGCAGTTGGCCGGTCTGCTGTTAATCGGGAATGGCGCCGTGAGTGTGGCCAAGTGGTTCGTCACACTCGTGACGAGGGAACGACCCTCGTTGCGTGATATCACCAACGCCACGTTCACCGGTCGATGGCGGTGGTTGGCGGGTGTTGGTGTGGTGGCCCTCGTGGTTGCTGTGCTCCTGCCGGCCGCCGAATCCGTCACGGGGTACGACCATGCGTCGGCCTCATTTATTGGCGCGCAATCTGTGGCCGACGCGGTGCAGGGCGCGGAGGTCAAGCAGTTGGTGGCCCTAGCCGAGCATCGCGGGAGCGGGCGCATTTACGCCGGTATGCCCAGCAACTGGGGGCACAGTTTCTTCGTTGGTCAAGTGCCGGTCTATATCTACCTCGAGCAACTGGGGGTTGACGCGGTTGGCTTTACCCTGCGCACGACGGGGCTAATGACGGATCCCGAGGCGTACTTCGACGAAAACAACTTGAGCGACTACGCAATCTTCGGCATTCACTACGTGCTGGTCCCCGCGCTCGAGAAGCCCAAGGCCAACTTGGTTTTTGTGGCACGTCGCGGTGACTACAGCCTCTGGCAAACGCCCTCAACGGTCAATAGCAATGTCGTGCAAGTCGTTGACACCGTGGGAGTTATTAAGGCAACGAACGCCACCCTGGGGCCCGCGACGAATCCGTTCCTCACCTCCTCGGCCGCATCCCTAGGGCGCTATCCCGTCATCTCGTTCGCCGGAGCGCCAGCGGGTCCATCCACCGTCACGCCTCATCTGTCGAATCCCGGTCGCGTGGTAACGAGTTCGGAGAACCTCAGTACGGGGGAGTCGATTACCGCGGTGGTGTCGCTGCACCGGACTGCCGTCGTCGTAGCCAAGGTCGCGTTTGATCCGGGTTGGCGGGCCACCATCGATGGTGTGCCGGCGCCGACCATCATGCTGGCTCCCGCCCTCGAGGGTGTGGTGGTGCCGGCGGGACCCCACACCGTGGTCTTCACCTATCACGGCTTTGCCTACTACCCCGAAACGCTGCTCATCGCGGCACTCACCCTGGGTGCCGTAGGGGCTGGTCCTTGGTGGTGGCGGCGACGGCACGCCAGATCGGCGCGCTAACTCCCCTGAGCGTGGTGACTCGACGCGAGTAGCAGTCGGCAACGCGAGGGCGCAGGCATTTCCACTCTCGTGGATTGGGTCGACGTGTCCCCGAACATGCCGAGGGCTCCGGTAACGTCAATGCTGACTATTAAGTTCAAGGAGTCAGCTGTGGCTTTTACTGTTCCACCAAACTTTGACCTCGCCACGTGCCGTAATCGTGAAGAACGCACCGTTGTCTCGGCCCTTATTGGTCGACTCTCTGACGACTGGATTGTGATTCCGAACTTCATGTTTCGCCACGAGCACGCCGACGGCGAGAGCGACGTTGTCCTTGTGCACCCCAAGCACGGCGTAGTCGTTATTGAAGTCAAGGGCGGGCGCATTTCAATCGAAAAGGGACGCTGGATTGGCACGGAAAAAGACCCCGTCGTGCAGATGCGCCACAACTCGTACGCCATTCGTGACTTGCTACGCCGCGAAACGGGCAACCAGTTCCTCCACGTGCGAAGTGGTGTTTGGCTGCCCGCGGTGACCAAGGTCAAGGGCAAACTGCCAGCTGGCCTGACTTACGAGCAACTCCTCCTGGCTGCAGACCTCGACGATCCGGAAGGCGCCATCGTGGATCTCTGTAGTCGACCCTTTGCCCCTTCGCCCCTGAGCGCGGCGGAACTCGGTGCCATCATCGCCTTCGTCGCGCCCGATACCGAGATGGAGTACGACGTGACGGCGCTCGGCGAGCACCTCCGAAGCGAACTCGCCGTGATTAGTGAAACCCAAGTCGCGACGCTGGCCAGTCTTGACGGCCATCATCGGGTCGCGGTGACCGGCCGAGCCGGCACCGGTAAGACCCACCTAGCAACGACCTGGATGCGTCGGGGCCTGATGATCGACGACGATCAAGAACCGACGCGGGTGCTTTTGACCTGTTACAACGACCCCCTCGCCATCAAACTCACCAACTACGTCACCTCGCTCTACGGTGGGGATGAAGAGACCATGGCGCGCGTCACCGTGGGGGCCTTCTTGCGCACCATGCTGACCCTTGAGGGCATGCCGGCGCTCAAGATCCGTGATGACGAGCGTGACTTTTGGACGAAGGATGTCCCCGCGCACCTCATGTCCAACTGGCACCTCGTGACCGCTCGATTTGACCGCATCATCGTTGACGAGGCCCAGGACTTTTCACCGGCGTGGCTGGGACTATTGGAATCGCTGCTCGACCCGGACGGGGCGAACCAATTCTTTCTTTTGGCCGACCCCCATCAGCAACTCATTGACCGCGGCTTCACTATGCCCACCGCCGCGGCGGGCTGGGTGACGGCCGAACTCCCCTTCAACGTGCGCAACGCGAAAGAGATCGCCCGTGTCGCCCGCCGCCACCTCGATGGCTCGGCCGCGGCCTCTCGACTCCCCACCGGAGACGGGATCTCTGGTATTGCCGCTCCTCGCATGGCCGACGTGGTGAAGGAAGTGAACGACACGATTCGGTCACTGCTGCGCGACGGCGTGAGTCCGAGCGACATTGTGGTGGTGGCGAGTGATACCGCCACGCGCGACCATCTCCGATCGGCGGTCAACCTGGGCGTGTACGGTGCATCGGGTCCGAACAAGGTGGTCTGTGAAACGGCCCACCGAGCCAAGGGGCTCGAGTACGACGTCGTAATCGTGGCGGCTGGGGCGAAACCTATCCGCGATACCGATCTCTACATCGCCGTGACTCGAGCTATTCGACAGCTCGTCGTAATCGGCCCGCCGGCGCTACTCGATCGACTCGGCCTCTAGGGCGCAGCGCTTACCCGTGGAACGGTCGAAGTTCGACCTTGCGGTTACAACAGGCTGATGCCTCAGTGGCGAGGGTTTGCGCCAGCTCGGGAGTCTCCGCATCGATGATCCAGCAACCGGAATACTGCTCGGCGCCCGTGACCAACGTGCCGGGTTCAACGAGGGCGCTGCCCGATCGATTATCGATGCGTAGGGCGAGTCGCGGGTCGGTGAGGCCATTGGCGTACACGAAGTGTCCGTTGTCGCGGAGGCGATGATTAAAGGCGGTGATCTCCGCCATTTCGTCGTCGGTCGCGAACGCGGTGGAGTCGTCAATGACGGAAAGTAAGTAGTGCATGGCAACTCCCTTGGCTCGGACACGTCAACAGTAGCGGCGGGAGTTGATGATGGAAAGGCAGGGGATGAGTACCGTCTAGATTGCAATCGTCACCGGGAGTCAGGTCCGATTGGACCCGTAGTATCCCTATATGAGTACCCCGTTGACGTTGGTCTATGACGGCGACTGCGGCCTCTGTCGAGCCTGCGTCCGGTGGGTCGAACGGCGCGATGGTGCGAAGTTAATCACCACGATGCCCTCGGCGAACTGCACCTGGGACGACGCCAACACGTTGCCCTTCGCCACGACCGTGGTCGTCCGTCGAGCGGACGGTGACACCTTGGTGCGTTCCTCGGCCGTCGCCGCGACGCTGCAGTCCCTACCGGGAGTATGGCGGCTCATTGGAACACTGGTCTTGTCGCTCAACACCGTCGCTCCCGTTCGAAAGGGCTTCGATACGCTCTACGACGCCGTCGCCCGTCATCGACGAATGATCTCCAATGGACTCGTGCGTCTCGGGTTACTGGACGCCAGTTGTCGCATCGAAAAGGCCTAACTGGTGAAGCGTTCACGTCTCGACCGGGTGGCGGTCATGCGCCAAACGTGGGCCGACATCGTGTGGTGCCACTGGCGGGTATCACCGGACGCGATTGCTGGACTTCTACCGCCCGGACTCGAGCCGGACGTTTTTGAGGGTGACGCCTGGATTGGGCTTATCCCCTTCGCCATGCAGGATCTGCGGCTCCCAGGCCCGTGGCGGTGGCTATCGCGGATCCTTCTCGTTGGCGACTTCGGGGAAGTGAATGTACGCACCTACGTCCGTGGACCGGACGGTCAGACGGGCGTGTGGTTTTTCTCGCTCGACGCCGACGCCTGGTTGGCCGTGAAGACGGCCAACATCGCGTTTGGCCTGCCGTATCGACACGCGAAGACGGCGTTGCGGAAGTCGGACGATCAGTTGGCCTGGTCCGACGAGGTTCGCGGCGGCGCCTCGCGCGCCTCGCTCGTGGTGCGTCCCGGTGAGGATGCTCCTCGACGGGCCGAGCCCGGACTGGAAGCGTTCCTGGTTGAGCGGTACGCCCTCTACACCGTGCGCGGCAAGCGGTTGTATCGAGGAGAACTTCACCACCAGCCGTGGCGAGTGCGCACGGCTGAACTGATGCACGTGGACATCGGCGTGGTCAAAGATGCGGGCCTCACCCCGGTGGGAGCGCCCCACGTTCTCGTAGGTGAACCGGTGGACGTTACGGTCTATCCACTCGCACGAGTGCGGGGATAGACCGTAACGGTCCACTAGCGCAAGGGCATCAAGCGACTCGCGCACGATGAGAGCAGCTACTTCAACTTCGGTTGTCCGAGGCGCTCAGCGCGACGTCGCGTGTGGCGACCCCAGAGCCGCTCATGGATGAAGTAGCACGGTGGTTCCCAGAGGAGTTCACAACTGCCAATGATCACGGCCTTGAGCAAACTGCCGGTTACGACGTAGGCGACGAGGCCGGCCATCGTGAAGACGACGAATGACCAACTAGCGGTCTTGTGCAGGGTGGAGGCCACAACGCTACAGATCGAGCTGCGTCGCCAACGTCACGATTCGGGCGTCCGGGAGTCCGAAGTAGTGCGAGGGGGTGGCCGAGTTGCGGTGCATGAAGGTAAAGACCTTCTCGGTGAGACCGGTGATTTCGCCGCTGTTCATGTTGTTGAATTTGCGGTCGGCGAGGTAGTAGGTGACGCCCTCCTCCTCATCAGCACTCATCAGGTGGGTGCGCAGCAGCGTGGGCACATCGACGTCGTTCATGTAACCAATGCGGAAGGCGACGGTCGTGACGGTGTCGGTCACCGCGGTTACCGACTCGAGTGCCTCTTCGTAGGGCTCCTCACTGGTGGTGACTTCAATGGCGTAGGCCCGCTCCGGGAACACGTGCATCTGGCGAATCTGCGACAGCGCCGCCTGGGGCACCCGGTCGAGGCTGGAGGTTAAGAAGACACCGGTGCCCGGCGAGGAGAAGACGGTGTTCTGGGCGAGGAGCTCTCCGAATCTGTCCCAGGTGACCGCCACCTCTTGCAACTGACGGGTCAGCACGGCGTTGGCGTGGCGCCAGACCAGCATGAAGTACAAGATGACCAGGGCGATGAGGAGGGGAACCCACGCTCCCTTGAAAATCTTGGTCGCCGTACTCGAAAAGAACCCGAGGTCCAGCAGTCCGAAGGCGAGGCACATCGGTACAACCAGTCGCTTCTTCCAGTGCCAGCGATAGGACGCAACGATGCCGAGACCAATGGTCGTGATGAGCATCGTCCCGGAGATATCGAAGGAGTAGGCGTTACCGAGGTTGGCTGAGGACTTGAAAATGACGACGAGCAAAATCGTGCCCAGCCCCAGGAAGGTGTTCATGAACGGTACGTAAATCTGCCCCGATTCTCGACTGCTGGTGTGGATTACCTGCAGGCGGGGGAAGAGACCCATCTGCACGGCTTGGCGGGAAATCGATCCAACGCCGGCAATGAGGGCCTGCGAGGCAATGACCGTGGCCACCGTCGAGAGGGTGACGAGGTAGATCAAAATCGCACGATTTGGTGCCATGTTGAAGAAGAGGGCGGACGAGGACGAAGGTGAGGTGAGTTCTTCGGCCGCCTGGCCGAGGTAGTTCAGCACCAGCGCCGGACCGGCAACTAAGAACCAAGCCAATCGGATGGCGGTGGCGCCAAAGTGGCCAAGGTCGGCGTAGAGGGCCTCGACGCCCGTAATGGCGAGAATCACACTCGACAGGATCACGAATGAGTGCAACTGGTTGTGCACCAAAAAGGCGAGGGCGTAGCTCGGCGACAAGGCGCGAAAGACCGACGGGTCTTTGGCGATCTCTCGAATACCGAGGGCAGCGAGTGTGGTGAACCAGAGAATCATGATGGGGCCAAAGATTGATCCAATCTTGGCCGTCCCCTTGAACTGGACGGCGAAGAGTGCAAACAAGATCAGACAGGTGATTGGTACTTCGTAGTGCACCCAGGAAGGATTGATAACGCCCGTTCCCTCCACCGCTGAGAGGACGGAAATGGCGGGCGTGATGAAGCCGTCGCCGAAGAGGAAGGCAGTGCCCAGCAAGAGCGCGAAGAAGATCGTGTACTGGCCCCAGCTCGTCGGGCGACGAATCGTGCGCGGCAGAAGTGAGAAGAGTGCGAGCACCCCACCCTCACCCTTATTGTCGGCCCGCAAGACGAACAGGAGGTACTTAACGGACACGACAATCATCAGCGCCCAGAAGATGAGCGAGGCGACGCCGAAAATACCGGCGACGTTGGCTTGACCGTCGCCGACCGATTGCTGGAAGGCGTAGAGGGGGCTGGTGCCGATGTCGCCGAAGACGACGCCAAGCGCGAAAAGCGCGAGCAGAGGGGTAGAGGTGTTGCGTTTCACTTGAAACCTTTCGTCGTTGTTACCTAAACGACGACCAGGCTTCCCGTCACACCGCTTCTGACCTTACTCGTACTTCTTCATCGGCATAAGAGAATCTCTTGATTTCTCTTCATACCGACGATCTCTCATTTTGTTGGAAGAACTGCGCCAGAAGTGGTCTTGCCTACATCACCACGTAGCCTTAGTTTTAGAGTTTGTTTTCGAAAGGGAACGCTGTCGATGACTAGTTCGCAATGGCCAAGCCAGGGCCCTGCTTCGTATTTCCCCTCGATCGAAAAGAAGTACGGCCGCTCAATAGCTGAGTGGCAAGCCGTCATCAATACGTGTGGCTTCGCGAAGCATATGGAAATTGTTTCGTATCTAAAAACGGAACACGGCATGGGGCACGGCCACGCAAACGCGTTGGTGGGATGGACATTGCAAGGCAATCGCGCCGAATAGAACTCGGGATTCAGCGATTGAGCGCGGCCCTACGGCGTTGCCTGCTCGCCGCAACGATCTCGAAGGTACCTCGCGACACTCTCGAAATTTGCCTCCGCCCCTTCGGTGGTAGTCATGCGGCGCCGCCCGGTCGCGTCGTCAAAAGAAAGCGTCCACGTCATGTTGGTGCCACCAGATGACTCGGACAAAACGAGGGTCTCGACGGCGCTGGCCTCCGGCCATCCTTCAAATAGCCAGGTAGACACCGTCCGCGTGGGTTTCACTATCTCGATGAACTCGCCGCGGAACGAACATTCGACACCGTCGACGGTGACTAACAGGTAGTGATAGTTGCCGCCGACGCGAAGGTCGATGTCGCAAATGGGAAATTCTTCACCGTAGGTTGCGAAGGTCTGACGTACGTGTTCGGGCTTGGTGAAGACATCGAAGACGAGCGAAATGGGGGCGTCAAAATGTCGTCGAATGACGATGTCTCGGTCATTGGGAAAGGTCACTTCGGACGTTGGCGGAAAACCCGGCATGGTGGAATCGTAGTGAATGCCACCAGAAGCGAAGAGAAGTCGGAACAAGAAGAACGTGCTGCGAACGCGGAAGACGGTGATCCGAAATATCCGGATTTTCCGCAATGAGCACTCCCAACGGGATTCGAACCCGTGCTGCCGCCTTGAAAGGGCGGTGTCCTAGGCCGCTAGACGATGGGAGCCTATTTGCACTTCATTTTCACCTAATACTGCGTACTTCGTTTGGTGGTCGGGCTGCCGGGATTTGAACCCGGGACCTCTTCGTCCCGAACGAAGCGCGCTACCAAGCTGCGCTACAGCCCGCTACGAGCGAACTCGCGGCCCATTAATCCTAGTCGGCCCAGACGGGTGACACAAAGTGCTAGGAATCCGCAGACTCTTCTTGTGTCGGCTCGTGGTATTCGACGACGACTTCGCTAATGCGCTGCTTGACGACTGACTGGACGCGAAAGCTCCAATCACCGGCCGTGAGCACCGTGCCGGCCGAGGGAATGTCGTCGGCCAGGGCCAAGATGTACCCCGCGATAGTGACGTAGTCACCTTCGGGAATCTCGACGCCTAACGTCTCTTCTACTTTGTCGACGTGCGTCTGTCCGTCGATCAACCACCGACCCGGACGGATCTTCATAATGGTGACGGCTTCTTCTTCGTCGAATTCGTCGCTGAGGTCACCCACGAGTTGCTCGAGGATGTCGCGAATCGAAATGACGCCGGCGACACCACCGTGTTCGTCGAGCACGATGGCGAAGGTGCGACGCTGCTCGCGCATTTCTTTGAGGCTTTCGAGGAGATCGAGGGTCTCGGGAAGCATCAACGGGAGGCGAATTTTGCGGGCAATCTCTTTCTCGTCCGGCAGGGATACACCGATGGCTCGCTTGGCGGTCGTCGAGCGGAAAAGGTCATTGACGAACAGTACGCCCTGCACTTCGTCGAGGTCGTCATCGACAACGACGGGGAAGCAGGAGTGGCCGGTGTCTCGAACGGCTTCGGCGACGGCTTCGGGCGTGACGGGAATCGTGAGGTACGCCACGTCAACGCGCGGGGTCATAACGTCACGAAGCTCGAGTTCGCTCAGTTGATCGACACGGTCGTGGATGGCCTGGGCCTCAGGGCTCGTGGCCACGTGTTCGTGTTTACCCGAGACGCGAGCGCGAAAGCGAGCGAGGCCGGTGGCCGGCGGCGTGGCGTCTTTCATGCACCGTCGCCAGCGCGGACGGTGGCCGGCGTGAGGGCCTCGTCCTCGAAGGCGTCGCCGCGCAACAGGGCGCGCGCGGCGGAGCGAACCGTCAACGGTTCAAGTGGCTTCAAGACGAAGCCTTCGGCACCACAGCGACGAGCCAAGAAGGCGTCGGCGCGACGGTCGAGCAGCATCAAAACGGGGACCGGCTCCGCGAAGCCGTAGGACTCGTCGTGGCGAAGTTCCATGGTCACGGCCATGGCGCCCATCGAACCCATCTGAAGGTCACAGATCAGAAGGTCAATACCGCCAGCACGGGTGAGGGCCAGCACTTCGGGGCCGGAGGCCGCTTCGACAATCGTCATTTCTGGCGATTCGAGCATGGCGCGAAGTTCGCGACGAAGGGCGGCCAAGTCACTGGCGATGAGGACGGTAGACACGCTTCCAGCGTAGCAAGGGCGCCGCCCGCACTAACACGGAGTTGGCAAAGCCGGTCGGCGCTCACTAGTCTGCCAAGGCAACCGAGGAGAGGAGCTTGAATGGCGTTGCTGCACCCGTCCTGGTCCGACGACGCCGCCTGTCGCGGTGAACTCGGGGTGCTCTTCTTCTCACCGGACGTCGTTGAAACGAAGGAAGTTCGTGCACAGCGAGAGCGACGAGCGAAGCAAATTTGTCGTGAGTGCCCCGTTCGTGAAGCCTGTCTCGAGTCAGCACTGACTCAGCGTGAGTCCTACGGGATCTGGGGTGGACTCACCGAGCAGGAGCGCCGCGCCCTACTCCGACGTTGACGCCACCCAACCCAGCTGTTGCGGGCTAACGCGCGTTAAGACCAACAGCAGGGCGAAGGTGATGATGTGCACCGCAGTGCAGTAGAGGCAGATGTGGCCAATGATGACCAGTTCGGCTGAGATCAACCACAGCACGAAGCACATCCCACCCACGCTGATCACGAAACGTGCGACGTGTAGCCAGTAGTTCTTGGCCCGCCAGGCCCACGGTGAATTCAGGCCCGTCATGATGACGTAGTTGATAAGTCCTAACACCGCCACGGGTACGCCGAGGAAGTATGACTCGGCTGACGTCGTCACCTGTTCGCAGTTAAAGAGCGAGTTCGAAGGGCACACCAACAGGTTGGAATGCCCAAAGTGCTCGATGGTGAGGTACGTCGAGACGGCGAGACCGAGCAGGCTGAGCAACAGGGTGGTGACCTGCGCCCAGCGCGCGACGGGCTGAACCTCGCGGGACAAGATGACTACAGACCCTTGGCGGCGGTGGTGACGGCCGGCGAGCTGCAGACGTTCGCCGGCTGCTCGTTGGTCGTCTTGCAAATGGCGGCCGTCAGGTAGTTGGCCGAGGCCAGAACTGCCTGGGTCACGGGGCTCGATGGCGTGCTGAGGCCGGCCGCGATGGTGTCACGGCTCAGCTGGTTCAAGATGCCCGGCGTGTACTGCGCGCCCGAAATGAGCCACTTGTTCCCGATCGAAACGAAGGGGTAAGCGTGGGAGTTCGATGACGTCATGCCGGGGACGTAGCTCGGCGTGTCGTACTTCATGAAGACGTTGTTGTCGACCGTCGGCGTGGTCATGAGTGGGTAGTAGAATTGGTTTGCCGCGTCCGGGACGTTCGAGAACTGCTCAATACCCTTGAATGAGATGTACTTCGAGGAGTAGGAGGACTTCACGAAGGAGAACGTGGGAGTGCCGCCGTACACGTCGTTGATGTAGGAAGCGGTATTTTCCAGACCCGACCACGTGCCGAAACGGCTCAGGGCCGCGATGACAGACCAGCGCTCGGCAGCGCAGTACGGGCAGAACTCGGCACCGATGTAGAGAAACTGCGGCACCGACTTACCGTCTGACGAGGTGCCCAATAGTGGCGGCTGGTTCTTCAGCACAATCGGCTTCGAAATCTGTGCCGAGGAAGACGTCACGCCAACGGTGTTGAAGACGGAGGCCGGAATGGTGGTCAGTTCCTTGACGATCGTGGGCGACGTCACGGTGTCGGCACCGTTGCGAGCGGACGACCCACCCGAGGTCACTTTGACGATAACGAGAACGGCAACGACGACAACAACGAGTCCGACGGCGACCCACGTAAAGAGGCCGGCGGGACGGCCGGTGTTGACGGGCTTCTTAGCTGCGGGGGTGGTAGTGGCCACAATGCTCCTTGTAGTGAACGACGAAGACAAACTTAGTGGTTTTAACCTTGCGGCAGTGCCGACGAGCCGACCTACGATGCCTGTATGGAGACTGTCGACGGAGCCCGGACCGCCGCCTCGACCTTGGTACTACGAGAGGGAGCCGAGGGCATCGAAGTACTGATGCTTCGGCGCCACGCTGACGTGCCGTCAGCCCCCCGATCGCTGGTGTTCCCCGGTGGCACGACGGATGACGCTGATTTGAGGCCAGAAAATCGTGTAATTGCCGGCATTCCCGACGACCTTCTGGCGGACCGGTGGGGATTCCCTTCGGCGGGTGTGGCCGCGGCCGTTGCCCTACGTGAACTATTTGAAGAGGCCGGACTTCTCTGCACCTCTCGCCCGACCGGTCAAGAACAGCGCAATGAGTGGCGCGCGGTGGCCCAGAAGGGTGCGTCCAACTTTTACGAAATCCTTAGTTCAGAAGGTCTCGAATTAGCCGTTCACGACCTGGTCTACATGGCCTACTGGCGTACGCCCGAAGGTCGCCCTCGTCGGTACGACACTCGCTTCTTCGCGGTGCGATATCCACAGGACCAAGTGGCCTCGTGCGACGGACACGAAACGACTGAGGACTTTTGGATTACACCAGCGCAGGCCCTCGCTAACTTCCACCGGGGTGAGTGGTCACTGTTGCTCCCAACACGCACCCTCTTGGCACAACTAGCCACCTTTGCCACGATTGACGAGGCGTTTGGGCACTGGGCGTCAACCGCTGTCACGATGGTGCAGCCAGTTGACGCGGTGATTAATGGTGAACGAGTCGCGTTACTCCCCGACGTCCACTGAGTGGACAGCGACGCTGGCGTCGAGTGCGTCGAGGAGTCGGGCGCTGCAGCCCATTGGAATGAGCGACTGGGCCACTTCCCAGACGGCTGTTGCCAACTGCTGAAAGGTCTGGTCGCTGCCTTCGTTGTGGGCGAGCGGGACACCGGTATCGCCACCGTGGGAGACGGCTTGATTGAGTGGCACCGAGCCGAGCACCTCGGTGTTGAGACGTTCGGCTAACTCGAGTCCCCCGCCTTCGCCAAACGGGGCGTGCCGACCGCCGCAGGCGCAGTCGTAGCCACTCATGTTTTCAATCACGCCGAGGATGCGCAAGTTTGACTTCAGGGCGAAGTCGGCCGCTCGGGCCGCCACCGTTTGCGCGGCTCGCGAGGGCGTGGTGACGACAATTTGTCCCAGGTGGGGAAGCAACCGCGCGAGCGTCATCACGATGTCTCCAGTGCCCGGCGGGGTGTCGATGATCATGACGTCGATGTCGCGCCAGTCGGCGTCCTCGATGAACTGGGCCACCGCCTTTTGCACCATGAGGCCGCGCCATAAGAGTGCCTGGTCCTCGTCGGCGAGGTGACCCATCGAAAGCAGCGCGATTGAACCGGCCCCTTCGGGTCGGATAAGGGGGAGCATTTTGCCGTTGCGCACCGCGATGTCGCCGGTGATGTCGAGCAACCGGGCGAGCGAGAATCCCCAGATGTCAGCGTCCAACACACCGACACGGTGTCCCTGTCGGGCCAGCGCAACCGCCACGTTGGCGGTGATGGAGGACTTACCGACCCCACCTTTCCCGGAGGCCACCATGATGACCGGTGCCGTGCGGGGAATGGTGGTCGGTGGGGCCGACTCCTGGGCGATGCGTCGAGCCGTTCGTAGGAGGGCGGCCTTCGCGGCCGGATCAAGTACGCCCATCGTGAGTTCGACGCTGGTGACGCCCGCGATCTCACGTGCCGCCGCCTCAACGTCTCGCTCAATTGTTGAGCGCAAGGGGCAGGCCGCCGTGGTGAGCGCGACGGCAATGATGGCGTGACCGTTTTGGTCGACCGTGATGTCGCCCACCATGCCCAAATCGACAATGGATGCCTGCAGCTCGGGGTCGTGGACCGCGCTTAACCGTTCACGAAGTTGTTGCACGAGGTCCACGGGGTCAACCTACCGGCTTTCTGTTCTACGTAGGGCTGCTGGACGGGATTTGGCCGTCGTTCGCTACTATGGAAGTAATCGTTTTACCCAAAGGAGCGACATGTCTGACGCCTCAACGACCACCGTCACTTTGACGAAGAAGAACGCTGACCCCATTACGTTGACCGACGCGGCCATCGCCAAGGTCGCCGAGCTGATCGCTGCCGAGGCCGCGGACGAAGTCCTCGCCCTGCGCGTCGCCGTCAAGCCGGGCGGCTGCTCGGGCTTCAACTACGACATGTTCTTCGACTCGGAGTTTGCCTCGGACGACATCGTTAAGGACTTCGCCTCCGTCAAGGTCGTGGTCGACCCTTCGAGCGCCGACCTCTTGACCGGCTCGACGCTGGACTTCACCGACGGCCTCCAGGGCGCCGGTTTCCACATCACCAACCCCAACGCAACGCGCACCTGCGGTTGCGGTAACTCGTTCAGCTAAAGGAAGCCATGTCGACGCCTATCGGTCCTTACTCGCCCGCTCGCCGCGCTGGCGACTTCGTCATCTTGTCTGGCCAGTTGGGTATGGTCCCCGGGGCCGAAACGCCCACGCTGGTGGAAGGTGGCGCCGCCGCCGAACTTCGACAGGGTCTCGAGAACGCGAAGGCGTTGCTGGCCGAACACGGCGCCACGATGGACCAGGTCGTCAAGGGCACATTGTTCTTGATGGACCTTGAAGACTTCGCGGCCTGCAACGAAGTCTGGATGTCCTTCTTCAACACTCCCCGTCCCACGCGCTCGACGATTCAGATCGCCAAGCTGCCGATGGGTGCTCGCGCCGAAGCTGAACTCTGGGCTTACGCGCCAGAGAACTAAACGTCGAACTCGTTGGACGCGCCGAACTTGTAGCCAACGCTACGAACGGTACTAATCAGGTGGGCGTACTCCTCACCTAACTTCGCGCGGAGACGTCGCACGTGCACGTCCACGGTGCGGGCGCCGCCGTAGTACTCGTAGCCCCACACGCGGCTCAGCAGGGTTTCGCGCGTAAAGACGCGGTGTGGGTTCGTGGCCAGGAAGCGGAGCAGCTCGTACTCCATGTACGTCAGGTCGAGGACACGACCGGCAATCGTGGCTTGGTAGGTCTCGAGGTTCATGCTCAGCTCGCCGTGACTCACGCGAGGTGCGACACTTTCGTTGCCCGCGCGACGGAGTCGGTGACGAAGTCTCGTCGCTAACTCGGACACGTCGAAGGGGCCGACGACGAAGTCGTCAAAGAGATCCTCGCGAAACGTCAAGTCGTCGAGCTGGTAGTGATCGAGCAGCAAAATTACTGGTCCGATGGGCCGTTCTCGACTGCGTAACTGGCGACAGAGGTTCATCGCGTCAGTGAACGGGAAGAGTGAGGCGTTAATAACGGCCCCCGCGAAGCCTTCCTCTGGTTCCACCGCACTGATTTCGTTCAGGCGGCCATTCTCGGCGAGCACGGGCGTGACGCCGGTGACGTCAAAGGCCTTGCGAATGGGGCCTTCACAGGAGGGGACGCAGAGGACGACGTCGGTCACAGGAGGGGGAGGTACCTTTCGAGTTCGAACGGCGTTACTTGCCCGCGATAGGCGCTCCACTCGGCGCGCTTGTTGCGCAGGAACCACTCGACCTGGTGTTCACCCAAGGTCTCGTGCAGCAGGACCGAGTCGGCCATCAGATCAATGGCCTCGTCGAGCGACTGCGGTAGCTGCGCCACGCGCTCGGCCTCGGTGGGGAGTTCGTAGTTGCCATTAACGCCGCGAAGACCGGCCGCCAAGATGACGGCGAAGGCCAGGTAGGGATTCGCGGCCGGGTCGGGCGCGCGGTATTCGAGACGGGTCGAGTCGATACGCCCTGGCTTGACCGCCGGCACGCGAACCAAGGCGGCGGCGTCGGCTCGTCCCCAGAGGGCGCCAACAGGGGCCTCGGTGCTGGGCACGAGGCGCTTGTAGGAGTTGACCCACTGGTTGGTAATGGCCGTGATTTCGGGGGCGTGGCGCAGAAGTCCCGCCATGAACTTGGTGGCCACGTCGGATAGTCCGTACTGGCCGTCACCAATGAAGGCGTTCTTCCCGTCGCGCCACAGCGACAAGTGCGTGTGCATACCGGAACCCTGTACGTTGGCGAGGGGCTTAGGCATGAAACTGGCACTAACGCCGGCCTGCCGAGCGAGCTCCTTCACCACGTGGCGCACCGACATCACGGTGTCGGCCATGGTGAGGGCGTCGGTGTAGCGAAGGTCGATCTCGTGCTGGCTCGGCGCGTCTTCGTGTTGGGCGTGCTCGACGCCGATGCCCATCTCTTCGAGGGTCAAGACGGTGCGACGACGAAGTTGGCTCGCAACGTCATCGGAGAGGAGGTCGAAGTAGCTACCACCATCGAGCGGCGTGGGCGGCGAACTCGGGTCGAGCGAGGCGAAGTAGAAGTACTCAATCTCGGGCGCGACGAAGAAGGTGAATCCCTGCTCGAGGGCGCCGTCGAGCACGCGACGAAGTTGCTGACGGGGGCAACCCGAGAAGGGGGTGCCGTCAATATTGACGATGTCGCAAAAGACGCGAGCGATCCCGTGTCCCTCTTCGTACCAGGGGAGGAGCTCGAAGGTGGTGAGATCGGGACGAGCGAGTACGTCGGACTCGGTCGTACGAGAGAACCCGTCAATCGAGGAGCCGTCGAAGGTCAGACCCTGGTCCAGGGCGTCTTCGAGCTCGGCCGGTGTGACGTGAAAGGCCTTGTGACGACCGAGGACGTCGGTGAACCACAACTGCACGAAGCGAATGCCCCGCTCTTCCACGGTGCGCAACACGTATTGGGCCTGACTTTGCATAGTTCCCATTCTCGCATCTCCTGGCGTAGGTGCCATAAATTGCGCTCAAAGCACGAACCCGCCACCTAAAGAGGCGGCGGGTTCGTGCGAAAAACGCTCGGTGACGTTACTTCTTCGCCGCAACCTTCTTGGCAGCGGTGGCCTTGGCCGGAGCAGCCTTCTTCGCGGCCGGCGCCTTCTTGGCAGCCGGCTTGGCCGAGGCGGCACCACAGATGGTCTCGACCATCAGGCGCGTCACGGTGTACGGGTCAACGTTCGCGTTGGGGCGACGGTCTTCGAGGTAGCCCTTCTTCTCACGAGCGACACCACCGGGGATGCGCACCGAGCAGCCACGGTCGGACACGCCGTAGGAGTAGGTGTGCCACGGAGCGGTCTCGTGGGCGCCGGTCAGGCGGTCCTTGATGCCGTCACCGTAGTTCTCGATGTGCTCGAGGACGCGGGTGCCCAGGGCCTCGCAACCAGCGATGATGTGGTCCCAGCCACCGACCGCGCGCATCTGCTTGGTCGAGAAGTTGGTGTGCGCACCGGCACCGTTCCAGTCACCCTTGATGGGCTTCGCGTCCCAGGAGACGGCAACGTCGAACTCTTCGGCGATGCGCTCGAGCAGCCAGCGGGCAACCCACAGCTGGTCGGCGACGGCCAGGGTGTCGAGAACACCAATCTGGAACTCCCACTGGCCCATCATTACTTCGGCGTTGGTGCCTTCGATCGAGAGACCGGCCTCGAGGCAGGCCAGGGTGTGGGCTTCGACAATGTCGCGGCCGGGCATCTTCGAGCCACCGACACCGCAGTAGTACGGGCCCTGGGGAGCGGGGTAACCGACTTCGGGCCAGCCGTAGGGACGGCCGTCCTGGAAGAAGGTGTACTCCTGCTCGATACCGAACATCGGGACGAAGCTGACGTACTTCTTGGCAGCTTCGGCCGCGGCGTGACGAGTGTTCGTCGCGTGGGGCGTCATGTCGGCGTTCAGGACCTCACAGAGGACGAGAATGTCACCCTTGCCACGGAGCGGGTCCGGGCAGGTAAAGACAGGGACAAGAACGCAGTCCGAGAATGAGCCGGTGGCCTGGTTCGTGCTTGAACCGTCGAAGCCCCAGATCTCGGGCTTCTTGCCATTGGCAATAATGCGGGTCTTCGAGCGAAGTCCGTGGGTGGGCTCCGCTCCGTCAATCCAGATGTACTCAGCCTGGTACGCCATTGGTTCTCCTTCAAAACATCAGCGCGACACTCGCGTCATTCAAGTGTGCCGTGCCGAGGGGGCTGATGACCCCTCGTTCTGTTTCACGAATGTGAACGTTTTGGCCCCCTCGGGCATCGCCAGTTACCACCGGTAGGCTGACTTCGTGCCTAAAGTCCGCCTCGCCCTGGCCCAAATGAACGCCGTTGTCGGTGGTTTGAACGAAAACGTCGCCGCCATTCACCGCCTTCGGACGCAGGCGGGCGCTGCGCACGCCGACCTCGTCATCACGCCCGAATTAGCCCTGACTGGCTACCCACCCGAAGACCTGCTTCTAAAAGAAGGTTTCATTGACGCCGCAGGGTTCGCCCTCGCGGAGGTGGCGGCGTCGACCACCCTGCCGCCAATTGCCGTCGGTACCGTGGTGGCGGAAGATGCCACCACCCGTCTGGCGCCTTCCAGCGACGGCCGGGTCGCGGCGCACGGGGTGAGTCGACCACGAATCGCCAACGCGCTCTGCGTCGTTGACGCCGACGGTGTGCGGGCCGTGGCCACCAAGCGCTTGTTGCCAAATTATGACGTGTTCGATGAGCAGCGCTACTTCCACCCCGGCACCGGACCGGGCACGGTAATCAACGTGGCCGGCGTGGCGATTGGTCTTTTGGTCTGTGAGGACATCTGGTCACCGGAGCCCGCTGCCTCGCTCGTTGAGCAAGGTGCAACGTTGCTCGTCGTCGCCAACGCTTCCCCCTACGCCCGTGGACGACGCAGTGACCGCGAGGCGATGCTGGTCGACCGCGCACGTCAGACGAACTGCCCAATTGCCTACGTCAACATGGCGGGTGGTCAAGACGAACTGGTCTTTGACGGCCAGAGCGTCGTCGTTGACGCGATGGGGCGCGTTATCGCCCGCGGTACGGCCTTCCAGGAAGAACTACTGGTGGTTGACGTCGAGGCTCGCGAGTCAACGGTTGGCGTGCCAATTGCTCAGTCCATTACCCAGGAAGAAGCACCGGCTGGCCACATCAATCACGTGGCCGAACCGGCCGCCGACGTCGCCGAGATCTATGAAGCCCTCGTTATGGGTACCCGTGACTACCTGCGCAAAAATGGCTTCCGTTCGGCCGTAATTGGCCTCTCCGGCGGCATCGACTCGTCAATCGTGGCCGCGATCGCCGTTGACGCCGTCGGTGCCCGGGCGGTGCGGGGATTCGCGATGCCTTCGCGTTACTCGAGTGACCACTCCGTGGCCGACGCCTACGCCTTGGCCGAGCGACTCGATATCGCCATTGACACGATTGAAATTGAACCGGCGCACGCCGCCTTCACCGCCATGTTGGAGCCACTGTTGGAAAACGGTGTGGCCGGTCTGACTGACGAGAACCTCCAGTCGCGAATTCGCGGCGTGTTGTTGATGGCGTTGTCGAATGCCACCGGCGCCATCGTGCTGACGACGGGTAACAAGTCGGAGATGGCCACCGGCTACTCCACGCTCTACGGCGACTCGGCCGGTGGATTTGCCGTTATCAAGGACGTCCCGAAGACGTTGGTCTACGAACTCTGCCGCTACCGAAACGACATCGCGCGGCTCGCGGGGGACCCCGAGCCAATCCCCGAGAACGTGCTGACGAAGGCACCATCGGCTGAACTACGACCGGACCAGCGCGATGACCAGTCGCTCCCCCCGTACGAGGAGCTCGACCCACTCCTTCAGCGCTACGTCGAAGACGACGAAACGGCCGAGGAACTCATCGCGGCCGGTCACGACCCCGCCCTCGTGTTGCGGATCACCAAGTTGGTCGATCGTTCGGAGTACAAGCGCCGACAAATGCCACCAGGGGTCCGCATCTCAAAGAAAGCCTTCGGACGAGACCGTCGCATGCCCATTACTAATAGTTTCCGACCAGAGAGCCTGTAGCACCAATGACTTGGTCCGACGGCAACCACCTCTTCTCCCTCTACGACGGCCTCTATCGAGGACTCGGCGAGTCGGCGCCACAGTTCACCAACGACGCGCTGGTCGTGCGGGCACATGAACTCAGCCGACTCTTCGGGGCCCAGGCACTGCATCTACGAGAGATGGGCTGCGAGGACGAACCATCGTCGGCCATTTTGGCCATGCTGGAACACGCCCACACCGAAGACCCCACCGGTGCCCTCTCGCTATTCGTCGTGACCATGTTGCTGAGTCCACGACTGTTGGTCTGGCTCCGAGATTTGTTGACGTTGGACTGTGATGATGGACAGCGAATGGTCATCACCGCGGGCCAGGAACTCCTCGTCACGTCGATGCACGAGACGGGGGCCATTTTGGCCACACAACCCGCTCTGACCAGCGAAAACCTGGAGCTCGTGGTGCAGGCCCTACTGGAGATGTTGCGCACCTTGGGGTGGGATGAACACCTCGGTCCGCGCTACTAGGTTGCGGGTCCTCGTATAACTCTGAATGTCGGTTCCCCCGATATGAGTTCAAAGGATGTGCGCCATGGCTAAAGACCGCGTTGATCGTGATGATGAAGACCTCGTCCGGCTCTACCTGTCCGACATTGGTCAGTACACCCTGCTGACCAAGGATGACGAAGTCCACCTGGCGCAGACCATCGAAGAGGGCCGCGAAGCCCGCACCGAACTCGAGGCCGCGGAGAACGACAAGACCATCAAGCTGACCCCCACGCGCAAGGCCCAGCTCAAGCGCACGATTCACCGCGGTGAGAAGGCCGAGCAGGACTTCGTTCAGTCGAACCTTCGCCTCGTGGTCTCGATCGCCAAGAAGTACCAGGCGTCGGGCCTGCCACTGCTGGACCTGATCCAAGAGGGCAACCTCGGCCTCATGCACGCCGTCGAGAAGTTCGACTGGCGCAAGGGCTTTAAGTTCTCGACGTACGCCACCTGGTGGATCCGTCAGGCCATCACTCGTGGTATTGCGAACACGGGTCGCACCATTCGCCTCCCCGTGCACGCCGGTGACACGCTGGCCCGCGTGCAGAAGGCGCAGTCCCGCCTCGAATTGAAGTTCGGTCGCCCGCCGACCATCAAGGAACTCTGCGACGAGTGCGAAATGCCCGAAGACAAGCTGATCGAAGCCCTTCGCTTCCGTTCCGAACCGATCTCGTTGTCCGAGCCGCTTCGTGAAGACGGAGACGCCGAGCTCGGTGACGTGGTCGAAGACCGTTCGGCTGAGTCGCCCTTCGACGTCGCCGCCGTCAAGATGATGCCGGCCGCGATTGAGAAGCTGCTACAGCCGCTTGATGAGCGTGAGCAGAAGATTCTGCGCATGCGCTTCGGCCTCGACGGCGCCGGTGAGATCCGCACCCTCGAAGACGTGGGCGCAGAAATGAACCTGACTCGCGAGCGCATTCGCCAGATTGAGGCCCGCGCCATGTCTAAGTTGCGTCACCCGTCCTCGGACACCGGTGCCCGCGACTTGTTGACGCTCTAGTTAGTCGCGACGCGAACGGCCCAAGAGGGCCAGAATTCCCAGCACAATCGCACTCACTATGAATGGCGTCCGAGACTGCTTTCCGTCGTGGGCTCGCACGGGGTGCGTGAAGCTCAGGACGGGCCAGTTGCGCTCTGCGGCGAGTCGAGAAAGAGCGCGGTCTGGGTTGACCGCGAAGGCGTTGCCAACTGCTTCGAGCATCGGCACGTCAGTTTCCGAGTCGCTGTACGCAAAGGACTGCGTTAAGTCGATGCCCCGCTGAGCGGCGACTTCACGCATGGCGGCAGCCTTGTTGGCCCCGTGGGCGACAAACTCCATCTCGCCGGTGAACTTGCCGTTGTCGTCGATCTTGGCGCGTGAGCCGATGGCCCCGGTCATGTGGAGCAGCTCGGCGAAGGGTTCGACAATTTCAACTGGTGACATCGATACCAGCCAGACCTCATCGCCATCGTTGACGTGGCGTTGAATCAGGTCGAGCGCCTCTTGGTAGATCAAGGGCTCAATGACTTCGTTAATAGTCTCGGCCACCAGGGCGCGAACTTCGTCGTGGTCCCAGCCCTTGGTGAGCTTCAGTACTGAATTACGAATTTTGTCAAGCCGTTCGTCGCTCGCGCCGAAGCGGAGGAACAATAGTTGCGTGAAGGCGCCTCGGAGCAAGGTGCGACGGCTGAGTAGACCGCGAGCGTGAAATTCCGGTCCGAGCGCGACGAGAGAAGACTTCGCGATGACGGTCTTATCGAGGTCGAAGAATGCGGCGCGCACGGGTCTAATGCTACGCCCACACGCCGAGGTGACGGTGGTGGCTACCTTTAGCCAATGAACGCGGCGGCACAGTCGCCAGCCGAGTCGGCTCGCGTGACCAAAATGACGTGGTCGTGCTCGAGGAAGCGCATTGCCCCTTGAGGGACCAGGGGCTGGTCCGCGCGGACGACGGCGACAACGCGGACGGCGTCCGAGAGGTTCAGCTCGTCCAGCGTCTTGCCTTCGGCGACGGCGGGAGCCGAATCGGCCAGGGTGACCTCAATCAGGCGCATTTTGCCGTGGGCCAAGTCCATCAAGTTGATGATGGAGCCGACTTCGACCGCTTCGTCGACGAGCGACGTAATCAGCGCCGGCGTGGACACGGCCACGTCGACACCCCACGACTGACCGAAGAGCCACTCGTTGCGAGAGTTATTAATACGGGCGATAACGCGCGGAACGCCGAATTCCTGCTTTGAAAGCCACGAAATAACGAGGTTGTCCTCATCGTCACCGGTCGCGGCGATCACCACGTCAACGGTCCGCAGGTCAACCTGCGCCAGGCTGGTGTACTCGCAACCGTCGGCATTCACGACGTTTACGCCGTGGAGTTGCGAGCGGAGCTTGTCGGCAACGTTGCTGTCGTGTTCGAGCAGCACGACGTCGTGGTGGCGGTCAACGAGGTCGAGGGCAATGGCGGTGCCAACTGAGCCGCCGCCGGCGATCATGACTCTCATGCGTGGTCCGCCTTCAAGAATTCGGCCAATTCGGCCCGACCGGCCGTCGTGACCATGAAGTGAATAATGTCGTCTTCCTGTGCGAATAGGCCGTCAATGTCGACGCGACCAACGCCGCCGCGCAAGATGCCCACCGGGTGGACATTCGGGCTCAGAGCGAAGGCTGCGAGCGGCTTACCGGCCAGGTGATCAGGGACGACACGCTCGACGAGGTGGAGGCTACCCGTACCGTCGGTCCAATCGACACTTTCGTCGGTCGGCAAAATGAAGCGCTTGACTTGCTGCGTCGTCCATAGTGCCGAGGCGACCGTCGGGATGCCCAGCTTCTGGTAGATCGTGGCGCGCTGAGGGTCATAAATACGGGCGACCACGTTCTTAACGGCGTAGTTGTCGCGAGCGATTCGCGCGCAGAGAATATTGGTGTTGTCACCACGGGTAACGGCGGCAAAGCCGTCGGCCCCCTGCGCTTCGGCCTTACCCAGAATGTCGCGGTCGAAGCCGGACCCGTGGAGTACGCGCCCATCGAAGCGGGTGAGGCGACGGAAGGCGTCGCGGTTCTTATCAATAACGACCACTGAGTTGCCCTCCTCGGACAACTGCATGGCGAGGCTGGCCCCTACGCGGCCACAGCCGACGACAACGATATGCACGCCTTCATCTCACCACAACGCTGAAGGCAACGCAACTCAACGCGCTTCGGTAAGATAAACCAGCCTTTGTAAGGCAGAGAGTTTAGGGTAGACACCGTGTCAGAGGCCGATAAGCAACTCGCGAAGAACTCCCTAGTTCTTACGTCGCACGCCAACATCGCCGAGGTCTATCCCGAGTCGCTTGGCTACCGCCTCAAGCGCATTCTGCTGGGTAAGCCCTACGTCACCGAACAGCTGGCGGGCGAGCGCCTGGGCCGCTCGGTGGCGCTCGGTGTGCTGGCCCCCGACTGCATCTCGTCCTCGGCGTACGGTACTGAAGAGATCCTGACGCAAATGACGCCGTATATCGGAATTGCGGCCTTTTCGCTGGTCCTGCCGATCATGTACGTGATTCTCGGTGTCCTGTTCTTTGTCACCCTGTCGTACTGGGACGTCATCAAGTACTACACCACCGCCGGTGGTTCCTACGTCGTCGCCCGTGAGAACTTCGGCCCGAAAATTGCCCAAATCGCGGCCGTGTCGTTGTTGATTGACTACACCGTGACGGTGGCCGTGCAGTGTTCCGCCGGTACGGCCGCCCTAACGAGCGCCATTCCCTCGTTGACGCCCTACACCGTGGCCATCACCGTGGGCGTGGTGCTCGTCCTTATTTACGGCAACCTTCGCGGTATCCGTGAAGCCGGTAGCTACTTCGCGTTCCCGACCTACTTCTATATCCTCGCGCTGTCGACGACCATCATCGTTGGCTACTACAAGGAGTTTGCCGGCACCCTGCACCAGATCAAAGTACCGGCGGCCAATCTGCTGGTTGGCGGCCACCTCGGCCACCAGGGCACGGGCATCTTGATGGGTTTGGCCTTTATTTCGTTACTGCGCGCCTACGCCAACGGTGGTTCGTCATTGACGGGTCTCGAGGCCATCTCCAATGGTGTCGCCAGTTTCCGCAAGCCTGAGTCGGTGCACGCTCGCCAGACGCTCATCATTATGGCCTCGGTACTGGCCTTCCTCTTGCTCGGCACGACGTTGCTCGCGCACTGGACCCACGCCATGCCCTTCGAGGCCGGCACGCCCACGGTGGTCTCGCAGGAAGTCGGTGCGGTCTTCGGCGCGACGGGCGCCGGTCACATCATCTTCTTGATTGTGCAGTTCGCCACGGTGGCCATCCTCTACACCGGCGGTAACACCTCGTTCAACGGCTTCCCGTTCCTCGCCAACTACGTGGCGACTGACTTTTATCTGCCGCGTCAGCTGACCAAGCGTGGTCACCGTTTGGCGTTCTCCAACGGCATCATCGTGCTGGGCATCATCTCGCTCATCCTGATCATTACCTTCAACGCCAACGTAAACGGCCTCGTAGCCCTCTACGCCATTGGCGTCTTCACCGGCTTCACCATGGCCGGACTGGGCATGGTTGCTCGCCACCGTCGCGAACGGGTCGGTAAGTGGCGCTTCGGTATTTTCGTTAACGCGTTGTCAGCCACTGTCACCTCGATGGTGGTCTTCATCTTCTTGATCGCCAAGTTCACCGAAGGTGCGTGGATCATCGCCGTCGTGGGACCACTGATGTACTTCGCACTGGTTCGCTTCAACAAGCAGTACGTGCGCGAACACGCCGCCTTTGAGGCCAGCGCGACGAGTGAGCCCATGACCATTCGCACGACGCGCGTGATCGTCTTCGTGGACTCCTACGACCTCGCCACCGAGCGCGCCCTGCAGTACTGCGCCACCCTCAACGCCTACAGCGTCCGCGCCGTCCACTTCGACATCGACCCAGCGGTGACTAAACGTCTCGAGAGCCGCTGGGGCCGCGAGAACACCGCGTCGGCGCACGTGAACCTGGAAATTGTCGACTGCGAAGACCGCCGCCTCGACCGCGCCGCCATTGAATTGGTGGCCGACGTCGTGCGTGACCCCGACGTCTTCTGCATGGTGATCTTGCCCCGTCGCGGCTTCGTGTCGCGCCTGCAGCGTCTCCTGCACGACCGCACCGCTGACGCTATTGCCGGTGCCGTCATGCAGATTCCGCGCACCGCCGCCACGATTATTCCGTACCGTTCTGGTCGCTACCGCGTGGCCGAGGGTGACCTGACCGAGGCGCCGATGAGTGACGAAGTCACCCGTGGTGGTGTCCGCGAAGACGCCCACCTCGAAGCCGACGTGAAGTTGGCCGAGCGGTCCGTCGGCACTGAACCGATCGGTGATTTGCAAGAGCGCCAGTTGGCCGAGATTGCCGGCCGCGTGCGTGCCATGACCATCACCCGCGAAGATGGTACGAGCGACTTGCGTTGCATGATTGCCGACAACACCGGTTCAGTGGCCATCATTTTCCAGGGCCGCACGACGGTGCCGGGGATTGAACGAGGCACTCGTTTGCTCGTCAAGGGCACGGTAACGAGCCTGCGTCGCGAGGCCGTGATTTTGAACCCGCAGTACGAAATCGTTTCCGCTCCGCTCTCCGACGAGTAGCGCCGAAGCCTCGACCGATGGGTCCCATCGCGGATACCAGATTGTCGAGAGTGCTAGAACTATCCGGGTCCAGTGGGACCGAGATGTTCCATTCGAGCTGGCGCAGTGTTTAACGTGGAGTCGTTGTACCGGTCGGTGCACGGTGAATAGAGAAGGTGGTGATGATGGCGAGAGCGCTCGTAATTGTGGAGTCCGTGGCCAAGGCCACCCGCATTCAAGGAATGCTGGGTAAGGACTACATCGTTAAGCCCTCCATCGGCCACATTCGAGACCTTCCCCAAAGTGCGGCCGATATTCCCGCCGACATTAAGAAGGAGAAGTGGGCCCGCCTCGGCATCAATGTGGACGACCACTTCAAGCCCGTATACGTCATTTCGCCGGACCGCAAGAAGATCGTTTCTGAATTAAAGGCTGCACTCAAGGAGGTAGACGAGGTCTACCTTGCGAGCGATGAAGACCGCGAGGGGGAGGCCATTGCGTGGCACCTGCTCGAGGTGCTCAAGCCCAAAGTGCCCGTTAAGCGCATGGTGTTCCACGAAATTACGCCGGCCGCTATTGCCAAGGCCGTGGAAGAGACACGCGATCTCAACATGCAGCTGGTCGACGCCCAGGAAGGTCGTCGTTTCCTCGACCGCCTGGTGGGCTACGAGGTCTCGCCGGTGCTGTGGCGCGCCGTGGACAAAGCGCGTTCGGCCGGTCGCGTCCAGTCGGTGGCTATTCGACTGGTCTGTGAACGAGAGCGCGAACGCATGGCGTTTACGTCGGCGACCTGGTTTGACGTTACGGCCACGCTGAACGCCGACGGCACCGCCTTCGACGCCATTGTCGAAACGCTCAATGGCTCCTCGCTCGCCTCGGGTAAGAACTTCGACGCCCACGGCCGACTCGACGCCAAGGCCACCGTAGAAGTCTTGAGCCAGGCCACGGCGACGTCCCTCGCCGCCGCACTGACCTCAAACACCGTCACCGTGGACGCCATCACGGCGACCCCGCGAACCCAGCGTCCGCAACCGCCGTTCATGACCTCGAGTCTCCAGATTGAGGCCAGTCGCAAACTTCGTTTCGACCCCGAACGCACGATGCGGGCCGCCCAGCGCCTGTATGAACAGGGGTGGATCACCTACATGCGAACCGACTCGACGACGCTGTCGGACGAGGCGATTCGCGCGGCTCGTCGCATGGCGGCCGACATGTTCGGTGACGACTACGTGGCCGACGCGCCGCGTCGCTACGACCGCAAGGTCAAGAACGCCCAGGAAGCGCACGAAGCCATTCGACCGGCCGGTGAGGTCTTCCGCACGCTCGATGAGGCGCAGGCCACCCTGGGCGGCGACGAACTCGCGGTCTACGACTTGATCTGGAAGCGCACTATTGCGTCGCAGATGGTGGACGCTCGACTAACCCAGAACCGGGTCCGCTTCAGTGCCACCGTCGACGGAGTCGCCGAAATCGACGGCCCGGTGGCCGTTGGTTTGACCGCCACGGGAATGACCATCGACTTCCCCGGTTTCCGTCGTGCCTACGTCGAAGGTACGGACGACCCCGAGGCTGAACTGGCCGACCAGGAACGCCTCCTACCGGCCCTGCGCGAAGGAATGACCGTGCCGGTCGCCGACGTCGCCATGAAGAGTCACGAGACCCAGCCACCGGATCGCTACTCCGAGGCCACCTTGATTAAGAAGCTCGAGGACCTCGGTATCGGTCGCCCGTCCACCTACGCCAGCGTCATGAAGACGATCGACAAGCGCGGCTACGTCTGGAAGAAGGGCAAGGCCCTGGTGCCAGCGTTCCGCGCCTTCGCCGTCGTGAATCTGCTGGAAACGTACTTCGCTGACCTCGTGGACTACCAGTTCACTGCGGCGATGGAGGACCAACTCGACGCCATCGCCGAAGGTCGTCAAGAACTCGAGCCCTGGTTGCGCAAGTTCTACTTCGGTGATGAGAGCGCTACCACGGAGTTCGCCCGCCGCGGTCTGGAGCAGATGACCCACTCCGAGCTCGACTTCGACTTCGCCGCCATCAACTCGGTGCCGCTCGGCATTGCGCCCGATGGTGAATGGGTCAGCGTCCGCTCCGGTCGCTACGGCCCCTACCTGGTGCACGGAGAAGACCGGGTCTCCATTCCCGAGTCGACCGAGCCGGACTCGCTAACGGTGGCCCACGCGCTGGAGCTGCTGTCGGCCCCAAGCAACGACCGTCAACTCGGTGTGGACCAAGCGACGGGGCTACCCATTTTCGTCAAAGCCGGTCGCTACGGTCCCTACGTGCAAGTGGGTGAAGCCGGTGACGCAAAGGACCCCAACGACAAGCCGAAGACCGCTTCACTGTTCTCGACGATGGACCCGGCGACATTGACGCTGAAGGACGCCGAGAAGCTACTGAGTCTGCCGCGTGAAGTGGGCCGTCACCCCGACGACAACGAGCCCGTGCTGGCGCAGAACGGTCGCTACGGCCCCTACATCACTTGGGGCAAGGAAACCAGATCGCTCGAAAGTGAAGCGGCAATCTTCTCGGTGACGTTGCCCGAAGCCCTGACGATCTTGGCCCAGCCCAAGATGCGCGGACGCCGCGCAGCGGCCGGACCCTTGAAGGACCTGGGCTATGACCCCGTGACGAAGCTGCACGTCGTCGTTAAGACCGGCAAGTTTGGCAACTACGTCACCGACGGCGAAGTCAACGCCACCCTGCGAACGGGTGACGCCATTGAACTCTTGACGCTGGACCGCGCCTGTGAGTTGCTGGCTGAGAAGCGTAACGCCGAACCGTCAAACCGGCCTCGCAAGGCGCCAGCCAAGAAGGCCGCGAAGAAGACAACGGCCAAGAAGACGACGGCTAAGAAGGCCGCGACGAAGACCACCGCCGGTGCGGCCAAGCGGGCCGCCACCGCCAAGGGCTCGAAGGCCAACGCGGCGCTCCTCGCGGCGGCCAAACTGCAAAACGAGTTTTAATGGCCGGTCGTTTTATTGTCTTTGAGGGCATTGACGCCTCCGGCAAGAGCACACAGGCGCGTCGGCTCGCCCAGGAAATTGGGGGCCTCTTTACGTTCGAACCAGGTGACACGCCCCTCGGGGCCGACCTGCGTCGCTGGCTCCTCGACGCCGCCACCCCGATGACGCCACAGACCGAGTCGCTGTTGATGCTGGCCGACCGCAGTCACCACGTCGCGTCAGTTATTGCCCCCACCTTGGCCAGTGGTCAACACGTGGTGGCCGACCGGTTCTTCGCCTCGACGCTGGCCTACCAGGGCTACGGGCGTGGGGTCGACCTCGAGGCGTTGCGCAGCGCCACGGACCTCGCGATTGGCGACTGTCGACCCGACAAAATCATTCTGATCGACATCGACGTTGACACGGCGAACGAGCGCCGCGCGCGAAACCACGAGGACCGCTTCGAGTCGGCCGACGTCGATTTTCACCAGCGACTTCGCACGGGGTATTTGACTATGGCCGAGGAGAATCCCGACGTCTGGGTTGTCCTCGACGGTCGCCCTTCCTTCGATGACGTCGCCGCGGCTATCGACGCCGTCGTGCGCCCACTCTTGTGACCGACGTCTTTGACGCACTGGTCGGTCAGCCGGCCGCGGTGGTGGCGATGCGCGAGCACGTTCGCCACCCTGTTCACGCCTACCTGCTGTCGGGGCCCTCGGGAGCCAACGTGGCGGAGGCGGCACTGGCCTTTATTGCGGGGTTGCAGTGTCCGAACCACGGTTGTGGCACGTGTGATGTTTGTCGTCGGGTCGCCGAGGGTCAAGAGCCCGATGTTCACGTGGCCACTCGCGCGGGTGCATCGTGGTCCGTTGATGACATCCACGACGTCGAACGCGTTTCTCGCCGTCGTCCCTTGCGCGCGCCCTACAACGTGGTGCTTCTCGAAGACGTTGAGCTGACCGTTAGTGGTGGTTCGCCCAGTGCGCCCGCTCTCCTCAAAACGCTCGAGGAACCCTCGACTAAGACCATCTTCGTGTTGACCGCTGAGGAGTTGCCCGAGGAACTCGTGACCATCATGTCGCGCTGCGTGAGCATTCCGCTCCAGGGGCTGTCCATCGACGGCATTGCCGAAGTGCTTATGCGTGATGGTGCCTCGCCCGAGGCCGCCCAGGAGGCGGCCCGTGCCGCGTCGGGGAATTTGCGACGCGCTCAGGTACTCGTCCACGACCCTTCGTTGGCCACCCGACTGGCCCTGTGGCGATCAGCCCCCAGTCGTTTCAACGGCACCGCTAGTTCCGCGGCCGCCGTGGCTCTGGAGATTTCGGCCGCGATTACTGACGCCCTCGCGCCGCTGGTGACCTTGCAGGACGAGGAGCTCGAACGTCTGTCGCAACAAGCCAAGGACATGGGCCTACGTGGTGTACCGGGTCGAACCAAGCTGGAACAGCAACACAAGCGCGAACAACGGCGCTTTCGACTCGACGAACTTCGCTTCGGTCTCAGCGTCCTCACGCAGGTCTACCGGGAACGACTGCACGCCCTCGTAACCATTGAAAACCCTGATCAACGCGATACTCACGCCTTAGGTCAGACGATGCACGCACTCGAACTCGTGGCCGAGACGAGTCAGCGACTCACGACCACCATTGACGAGGGTCTCTTGCTCCACGACTTGATGCTCTCCTTGATGCGTCTGTAGGGCGCAACAAGAAATCGGGTAGAGTAAATACTCGCGCCTGGGTAGCTCAGCCGGCAGAGCAGCTCATTCGTAATGAGCAGGTCAGGGGTTCGATTCCCCTCCCAGGCTCCACTCACGCAGTGGACGCCACGAGACGCGCAAAATCCTCGCTGCGTTCGCGCCAGTTGCGATACTGGTCAAAACTCGGAGCGGCCGGGGAAAACAAGACGACCGATCCCGGTGCACTCTCTGCTTTCGCGACGGCGACAGCGTCGGCCATCGTGGCGACATCGTGCACGGTCATCGTCGGTGACGCGAGACGGATCGCTTCGGCCATTCGCCGCCCAGCCGGTCCCATGGCCACCACGGTGGTCAGCGTGGTGCGCTGGGCCAGTGCGTCGGCAAGCACCCCGTAGTCGACACCACGGTCAAAGCCGCCGACGATCAACGTGACTGGTTCATTCGCAAAGACGTTTAGGGCCGCGATTGTCGGGAGTGACGAGGTGGCAAGACCGTCGTCAACAAAGCGCACGCCATCGATAGTCCCGAGCGGGGTGAGTCGCCCCGGCAAAGGCACGAACGAGTCGGCTGCCGCCACGACGGCCTCGCGTACGGCTTCGATCGAACGATTGGTAGCTCGGGCCACCGCGGCGAGAGCGAGGGCGACGTTGGAACGCGAGTGGTCACCGAGCAGGTGGAGTGCCGAGGACAGTTGGCTGTCATCTGGGGTGACGAACTGGACGTCGCCACCGAGCACGTCGGCGTACTGGCGGAGGGTGGGCGAGTCAGCGACGAAGGTCACGTGTTCGCCGGCCGCGCGGGTAATCGACAACTTGTCGTGACGGTACTGCTCGAGCGAACCGTGCCAGTCGAGGTGGTCACTCCCGAGGGCCGTCAGCACGATAATTGCCGGCGCGGTCGTGACGTCGACGCACTGAAAACTCGACATTTCCAAGACGAGCCAGCCCTCGCTGACGTCGGCCGTCGGGTCGTAGGGCGGGGCGCCAATATTGCCAACGGCGGTGGCGGACTCGCCGAGCGCGATGAGAAAGAAGGTGATGAGCGACGTGGTAGTCGACTTGCCCTTGGTGCCCGTGACACCGATGACCCGTCCGCGAACCTCGGGCGTTAGCCAGAGATTGAGAGCGGAGGTCAGTGGAACTCCCGCCTCGCGGAGCCGGGCAATGGTGGGCGATAGTGGCGATATCCCGGGGCTCTTTAGAACAACGTCGCACTCGAGCAGGGCTTCGAGACCACCTTCGTCGGTGCCCAGAACGCCTGCTTCACTGGGGGCGTCGTCAACCACGACGAGGGTGACGTCGAGCTCGGCCAGTTTCGCCGCGGTGGCGCGACCCTCGACGCCGTAGCCGTAGATCCCGACGCGGTGACCCGCAAGATCACTGAAGCCAGTGGGCCGGAACACGGCTCGCTCCCAGTGGGGTGAGTAGTTCGTCGAAGGTGCGGTCGGGGCTGGCGCGCTGGGCCAGTTCGCGCAGGTGGGGCACATCGGCCCATTCGCCACGCTGGGCGACTTCCACGAGGGCAACGGCGCTTTCGTCGGGGTCACCGACGCACTCAAAGGGCTTGTGGTCAAGACCAAGGCCGACCAGCGTCGCCAGCTGGTCCGTGAGGGCGGGGTTCGCCAACGGTTCGCTGCCAAAGATGTCGGCCAGCGTTGAGCGCGTGAGGAAGGGCGCCAAAATCAGGTTGATGAAAAGGCACTTGTCGCATTCGCCGCACCAACTACTGGCCCGGTCTTGCGTTCGCTGCGCGAAGGCCCGATTGCACGAGCGAAAGACGTGGTGCACTGCGGTATCGGCGGCGAACCGCTGGGCTACCCAGAGCTCGGACCGATCGCGAAGGAAGCTGGCCACCGTGAACTCGCCGCCCAGTCGTTCGGCAACGGCGTTGGCAATCAGGGTCTCGGCGACGGCCGATTTGCTCCACTGGTGATTCACGTCGCGCCCGCGCCAGACCACGTTGGGGGCTGACGACGAGTGTTCATTGCTCATCACAACGCCGCCGAGACCGTGAGCGACGGCACTCAAGCAGGCGAGGATGGTGACCATTGTCGTGACGGGGACGTGGCCGTTGAAGAAATCGGGAGAAGCCCGCAGGCCGTCGAGGTCGAGTGTCCGCGTGGCCCGAGCAATAGGAAGACCCGACACTGCGGCCGTGGCTTCGAGGGGAGCGAATCGACCACTTGCAGGGCTCAGGACGAAGAGGGTCCGTTCGAGGTGAGCGAGGGAAGCAACACTGACGCAAGAGTCAATACCGCCACCGAAGGGGATGAGTACCCGCTCGCGAGGTGCCTCACACGGGGTGAGGCTGGTTGCTCGTCCGCCCGTGATAGTGACGTCGTCCAGCACGATCTGATTTCGGAAGGCGTACTCCCCGAGACCATCATGGAGGGCCGCCTCAAAGAGCGTCCGAGCCTGCGGGCCCACGGGCGTCTCGCCCAGATCAATGTGGTGGGCGGCGCCAGCCTTGTAATAGGAGAGACCGGCGATCAGGTACCAGAGTTCGCCGAGGGCCCACTGCGCGGGTACGGCGAAGTCGGCACCCGCAACCTCGACGCGCTCGCAGAACGAGTACTCGTCAAGGGAGTAGTGAGCAATCAGCGTCGAGCCCTCGTAGGCGAGGCCGTCGTACGTGAATGTTGAGGCTCGGTTCATAGTGCGTTAACCACTGCGTCATCGTAGTTAGCCCGACGTGCAACGAGGGCGAACCGCCCGCAGGGCCGAGCCTGGCGATCAGAAAAGAAGGGGTCGTCGCTGCTGAATAAGGGTGAAAAGTAGACCTGCGATGCCGGCACCCGTAGCGCAGTCAACTGTTGCAACGCGACCTTACTGAGATTGAGCAGAAACCGAGGATGTTCGTCGGGACTCTCATCATCGCGAAGTGCACCGTCAACGTGAGCAAAGTGCGCCGCTACGTCACTGCCCACTTGGTAGCGACTTGGTGCGATGTGGGGACCGATGGCCACATAGAGCGTGGTGGGGTCGGGGAACTGCTGCACGGTGGCGGCAATGACGCCGGCGGCGAGTCCTCGCCAGCCGGCGTGGACGACGGCGAATTGGTCGCTAAAGGCGTCGGCGATGAGAAGTGGCACACAGTCGGCGACGAGGATGGCGAGTGCCGTGTCATCGAGGCGAGTGCGCAGCGCGTCGGCCGTTAGCTCCCCACTCGGACCAGTAATTTCAGCGACATCGCTGCCGTGCACTTGCCGGGGAATGATGAGGTGGTCAGGGTCAACCCCGGCGGCCCGCGCTACGCGTGCTCGGTTTTCCTGCACGGCCGCGGGATCGTCACCGACGTGGTTGCCAAGATTCAGTTCGTCGTACGGGGCGAGGCTCACACCGCCGGCGCGGGTCGTGAAAAAAGCGTCGACACCGAAGGAGAGAAATGTCGGGAGGGAGTAGACCGCGACACCTTCGCGCTCTTCGAACAAAAGGTCTAATTCAGGCACGCAACCACGATCCTCTAAGGACGGTTCGGTACTGCGCACGCCGTCGTCCAGTCACCCCTTCAGCCTACGACAGGGTTGGCCTTGAGTAATCTCAAGCCGTGTCCGCCTCAGCGCTGTTGCGCCTCTGCACCTTTCCACCGGGTGGCAGCCCGGTCGACCTCGCCGTCTCGGGTGGTCCTGATTCGACGGGACTTCTTCTGCTCGCCCTCGAAGCTGGGCTGGACGTCACCGTGCACCACGTCGATCACCACGCTCGACCCGATTCGGGAAGTGACGCCGCATTCGTGCGAGAACTCTGTGTCGCCCGCGACGTTCGTTTCGTGGGCCATGACGTCATCGTGGCGCCGGGTCCGAATTTCGAACAGCGCGCCCGTCACGCCCGTCGCACCAGCCTGCCCGAGGGGGCGCTTACGGGTCACACACTCGACGACGTTGCCGAAACGATCGTGCTGAATTTCTTCCGTGGCGCCGGGCTCACTGGATTAACCCCCATGCACGACGACGACACCAAGCCCCTTCGCCATCTCCGCCGCAGCGACCTGCACGCCTATGTTGCAGACTCTGGGATCGTCGCGCGCACGGACCCGAGCAATCTGGACCCCCGGTATCGACGCAACCGGATTCGCCACGAATTACTACCCCTCATTGACGAGATCATGGAACGCGACGTGGCGCCGATTCTTCACCGCCAGGCTGCCGTTCTGTTCGATGACCGTCAATGGCTCGACGAGGTGACTGCAGCCGATCGGGCGTTGACCCTAGAAGCCGCCGACTGCCGAGAGTTGGCCACGTGGTCAACCGCGCGGCTGCGCCACTGGTTGCGGCGAACACTGGCCCATCAGTCGCCCGAGGGCGAGACGTACGCCCCGAGCATCGAGGAAATCAGTCGCGCGATCGCCGTCGTGCGGGGCGACGTGGTGGCCTGTGAACTGGCTGGGGGACGGCGTTTGGCCCGCCGTCACCAGCAACTAACGCTGGGCTAATTGCTCCACTACCATTTCGCTCATGAGTTCTCACGAGTCCGAAGATTTCACCGCCCACTGGGCCGCACACGAACTGGGCGAGGTGATCGTTTCGGCGAGGCAGCTGCAGGCCCGAATTCGTGAGCTCGGCCAGGCTATTACCCGCGATTACGCCGACAACCCGCCACTGCTGGTCTGTGTCCTTAAGGGCGCGGTGAACTTCATGGCCGACATCATGCGCGCCATCGAGCTCCCCGTCGCCATTGACTTCATGGCCGTCTCCTCGTACGGGGCCGCCACGAAGACCTCGGGAGTTGTTCGCATCGTCAAGGACCTCGACGTGGACCTCGCCGGTCGCGACGTGTTGATCGTCGAAGACGTGGTCGACTCCGGTCTTACGCTCAACTACTTGCGCCAGTACCTCGGCGCCCGCAATCCCCGCAGCCTCGAGGTATGCGCACTCCTTCTCAAGGAAGGGGAGCAGCGCGTCGAGCAGGAGCTGAAGTACGTCGGCTTCTCTATTCCGGCTGACTTCGTCGTCGGCTACGGCCTCGACGTCAACGAGCGCTACCGCAACCTGGACGCTATTTACACCTTCGTCGGCGAGGCCTAATCGTGGTCGACCGCGAGCGCGTGGAGGGACTTGTTCGCGAGTTACTGGAGGCCATCGGTGATGACCCCAGCCGAGACGGCCTGGTCGAGACGCCGCGCCGCGTGGCCGACATGTACGTCGAGCTCTTCGAAGGTCTCGACGTCGACCCCGGTGAGCACTTGCGCGTTACGTTCGAGGCCGGACACGACGAAATGGTCATGGTTCGCGACATTCCCTTCACCACCTTGTGTGAACACCACCTCGTTCCCTTCACGGGTCTCGCCCACCTGGCCTACCTACCAGGACCCGAGGGCCGCATTACGGGTCTGTCGAAGATGGCTCGTCTGGTCGAAGGCTACGCCCGCCGCCTACAGGTGCAAGAGCGCATGACGACCCAGATTGTCGAAGCGATGGAGCGTGAGTTGACGCCCCGGGGTTCCATGGTCGTCATCGAGGCCGAGCACTTCTGCATGTCGATGCGCGGGGTGCGTAAGGCCGGTTCCACGACCGTTACCAGTGCGGTGCG
>Ga0164296_1000413_pt1 | contig 51786 bp, 49 predicted proteins | sample GEODES057metaG_FD_113533 | JGI IMG/M metagenome (GOLD analysis project Ga0164296, IMG submission 113533) | Dystrophic lake water microbial communities from Trout Bog Lake, Wisconsin, USA - GEODES057 metaG | ecosystem: Environmental > Aquatic > Freshwater > Lake | place: USA: Trout Bog Lake...
GGTAGTAAATGAAATAACATTAGATGGGAATTTGCTTATCTACCATAAAGTAAGCAGATGATAAACCCATTACATAGAATTTAGTTTATCCTCCTTTTAGGAGGAAGCGCTCGTATTTTTTTTTGCTAATAAAGTCGGCATTTAAAATACGCGTTGCTCTAAATTTAATAAATTATATTTTTCTTAGTAAATAATATTAAAAATATTTATAATATTATTTAACTGTTTGCATATATCGTGTATCAATTAATTTTTCATTATTATTTTATTTTTTTCAAGAAAGATACGATAATCCTTACTTAAAATGGAATATTCTTTTTCATGCTTTTTTAAGAAATCATTCACTCCTTCAAATGGATATTCCAATGGCTCTTCTTTGACCTTATCATAATTATACATATAATCATCTATTGCAAGGACTCCACCCTTTCTTAGAAGCCTCCAAGAGAGAAAAAGATCTAAATGAACATCCAAACATTTATGACTTCCATCCACATAAATGAAGTCAAATACTTCTTCTTTTTTCACGAGTTCAAGTAAAACATTAACAGAATCACCTTTGATTCCTCTTATTCTCTCTTGTAATCCAGAAATTTGTATATTATGATAAAAAGAATTTTCCACTTGGTTTGATTTTATAGATTTTAAGATATTAATATTATCTTCATTGTAATCCTCCCATCTGTCAACTCCAAATCCAATGCTATTTGGAATTCTTAAAATAATATTAATGAGAGAAATACCTGCATAGGTTCCTACTTCCAAAACTCTTGGATTAATATTCTTGTTATTCAAATTAAAATGTTCAATAGCGTTTTCAAATTTATCTCTTGCTTTTTGTCCAGGAGGCAAATCATGAACCCAATTATACATTCCAATAATTTGAAGTTGATTTGTTAGCAAATGTTCATTTAACAATTTATGTGCTTGGTTTTCCCAAGAAAGATTCAATGCCCATTTATAGTTTTTTTCTATTAAATTACTTTTTCTCTCTTCATCTTCAATTAAAGAGAACAAACTTGAGAGTGCAAGGTCTTGCCATTCAATTTCGCATGCATTTCCTGGTATAACTAGTCCACGGTCTCCTACTGTATTTTGCAAAGCAGCTAAGTTATTAGTTATTGCAATTGTTTTTGTTAAGGCAGCTTCTAATGCTGTTAAACAAAAGGTTTCCATAAATGTGCAAGGATAAAACCAATATTCTGCCTTTTTCCAAGCTTCTGCTAATTCAGATTTTTTTACCCAACCATAAAGATGAATGTTATAATTTGAGTTTTCTTTATTCAAATATGAGAGAAGTTCCCTTATTTCTTTCATCATTTGTGGTTCTGTATTGTTAACCCATTCACCATCAATATCACTATATATATGTAAAGATGCACTATTATATTTTGTCCATATTTTTGGCCACATTTGTAGCAGTTGTAGAAGCCCACGATTTGGGAAGGAGGAATAAATGAAACTATTTTTATGCTTTTTAATTTCTGTTTCTGTTTCATAAATTTCCATTTTCAAGTTATCACTGAAATTTTCACTATGTTTTGGAATTGATTTTTTTAAAGAGAATAATGGATTAATACCATAATAAAATGGTACCAAATAATCTTTTAATACAGGGAATTGTTGTGTTAAATAACTCACATGCCATTCTGTCAAACAAAAAATTTTACGAAGCTTATGATGAATTGGAATTACAACTCCAGAAAATGTTAAATCGTGGACAACCATATAAATATTATCAACATTTGCCATTATGGTTGCAGGATAATATTCGGAAAACCGGCTAATAATAACAGTATGTACATATTTCTCTCTTATGAAATCAAAATAAAGCGAAATATGGAAATATTGGACCCCTTCAAAGTCTTCTGATTCTTCACAATTACAGAAAACCACTACTTGAAAATATCCTTGCTTTTGAATATGATTCGCCATTTCAATAATATAAGTCTCTGAACCACCAACACCATTTGTTAAAATAGTACTTCCTGCCCATTTATTAAACCCACCATCAGCAACAAAACATAATATAGGTTTTTTATTATTTTCAAAACTAGGCAACAAATTATTTTTATTTGATGTTGTATTTAAGTATAAGAATTTATTAATATTTACAAACAGTTTATACCATGAGTCAATTATTTGATAACTATCTGCAGTTGGCAAATTATTATCTAGAAATAAACGAGCACATTTTTCTCCTAGTAAATAATTATTATTTTCATAACATAGTTCTGTCAAATATTTTGGTAAGAAATGATAACTTAAGGTCGGTTTCAAAGAGTATTGACAATGTATCGGATACCCAATTTCGTAAGCAAGTTTAAAATAATTATATGCCTTTGTCCTTTCACCTTCCAAAAAATAATGAATGCCAATAAAATAAATTGCCTCAGGACGATTTTTATCTAGTTCATATGATTTTAAATAAAGTTTCTCACATTCTTCCCATGGTTTATTTAATTTGAAATTTGCAATACGAGCAGCCTCAAATACAGCATCTAATTTTTCTTGAATAAATCCTTCGGTTGGATGATTCATTCTTTCTATAAAATAATGAAATGCTTTTTGATACTCCATTAATAAATTATATGTTTGTCCCAAATAATAATGTGTCCTTGGATTATTTGGGTCATCTTCTAATTCTTCAAATAACAGTTTAAGGTCTAGCTTTTTTCTATTCATAGTTCGCTCTTGCATATATTCAAATTTCTCATCAAAAATATGCGACTTTTCAATAGGAATCACCACATTAATATTGTTTTTTTCTTGAATAACTTCATGAATCTTAAATAAATAACGTAATTTTCGGTCTGATACAAGAATACGATTAGAAGCATATACAGTGTCATCACATTTAATAAAAAGTGAAAAAGAATCGGACAATTGATCTCCACGAACATCATTAAGAAATTCACGCAAATCTCCATTGATAATATAAGTATCATCTAACATCAAAATATATTTACAACTTTGACCAGCTAAATCAAGCAAACGATTTCTACTATCACGAAAATTGATAAATGGTTCCTCATATAAAGTACCCTTTTTATCATTCAGAACTCTTTTAATAATTTCAACAGTATTATCAGTACTACCTGTATCTAAAATTGTCCATTGATCAATTAAATGCTTATTTTTATTTAACATATTTTCAAATTGTTCACCTCCATTTTTCACCATAATGCATAAATTTATTAAATTATCATAATTCAATATTTTTTTACCTGTATTTTCATCAATATTTATGTAATAATGGAAATATTTCAACCAATTTTCATGCCATTTTTTAGGAACATATAAATATAAATTTGTATTTGAGATTGAATAAATAGAATAATTATTATTTTGTCTTTCAATTTCTTCAGAATAAGAAGAAACTATAAAATTATTCATATTCATATTTATATTTGAACTTGGTAATAAAATATTATCAACTGATTCAGAAAAAATTATATAATTATATTGATTATATTGATTTATATTTTCAATAAAATTTACATTTTCTATTTTTTGAGATAACAAATTTTTAAATATATTCATTTTATTTGTTTCAGAAGTTAATTTGAGAAAAATTTTTTTAAAATATTTTGAACACTGCAATGGAATAAAGCCTCCATGGTCTACATTATAAAATAGACAATTAGATATATTAAGTTCCTTTCCAATAGTTGTTAAGAGAGAAGTAATTCTTTCGTATTTAGCAACATTTTTCAAAATAACTAAATTATTATATTCATTATGTTGAAATTTTTCAAACTCTCCTTCACATACTTCATATTTTATTTTATTAATTTCTACAATCATTTATATGAATTTTAAGTTATTAATTTTTAAATAATTATTTTAAGTTATTTATAATTTAAAAAAATATATATAAGTAAATAAAATGAATTATCACGATTTAGTTTCTCAACTAGATAATTTGTATCCACATCAAATAAATGATGGAAATTGTTATCAAATAGGTAGTCAACTAGAGAAAATAAAAGAAATTATGGCTGTAAATAATCCAAAAAATATATTAGAAATTGGTTTGGGGTTAGGCAAAAGTAGTTTACTTTTTCTATCATGTAGCAATGCAAACGTTTATTCATTTGATCTATCACACGAAGAATATCATAAAATTGGTAAAAGATATATTGACCAAATTTTTCCAAATAGACACATATTAATAGAAGGGGATTCTTCAAATACATTAGATGATTTTATTGAAAATAATTCAGATAAAGGTATTAATCTTGTATTTGATATGATTTTTATTGATGGTGGAAGAGGACATCATCCTTATTCAGATTTATTAAAATGTGCATCACTTTCCAGTAAAAATACAATTGTTATGCTTAATAATTATATTAGAAATCCAATCAATTATGCTTTTTGGAATGAAGGATATAATAATGCTTGGAATCAAATGTTAGAAAATAAATATGTCACTGAAATATCACAGTTTGATTATTTTTGGGGGCGTGGAATGGTTATTGGTTATTATAATTTTTTAGAAAATGGTGAATCTTTATGTAAAATTAACCAATATAAAAGTATGAATAAAAAAACCTTATATAATACTGCTTCATCTTATTTTTTAAATAATAGATTCAAGAAAACAAAAGAAATATGTGAATTGTATTTATCTTATTTTGAAAAAATAAAGGATGAAGATACTATGCAAATTATGTTTTATAATGCAATATTAGAAAAAAATAATAATCCAAGTAAAAGCATTCAATTATTAGAAAATTTATTAACTTATAATGATAAATTAAGTGAAGATCTAAAGAAAAATATAGAAAATAATTTGAGAGACATATATCCAAAATCTGAATTTAATGAAATTCCAAAAATTATACATTTACTTTTTTTTGGAGAAACCGAATTTATGTCATACCATTATAAATGTATAAAATCTATGATAGATAATATGCCAAATTATCAAATAATTATTTATAATAAGATTCAGCCAGTTGGAAATGAATATTGGAACCACATTGTAAAATATCCTTGTGTTAGAATTGAAAATATAATACCACCCTCTACTTTTGATGGTTTTAATTTGAAACATTTTCAATATAAAGCAGATGTTGTGCGTATTGAAAAATTATATGAACTTGGTGGAATTTATTTGGATATTGATATGTTAATATTTAAAAACTTTGAATCAATCTTTGACTCTAAACATGATTTCTATATTTCAAAAGAAAATGCAAATAATGATGGTCTTATTAATGCATTTATTGCTTCAAAACCAAAGAATGAATTTTTAAGAATATGGTTAGATAGTTTCAAAACTGGTTTAAGAATGGATATTTGGGCATATCATATTCGTGATGCAAATTCTATTCTTTTAAAAGAAAATCCACATTTTTATATAAAATACAATATTTGCATACTAAATGCTGAAGAATTTTTCTCAATTCCTTGGACAAATTTGACTGCATTTGAAAATATGGATAATTCTACTAAACATGGTGAGAATGTTTTTGGTATTCATTTGTTTGAAACTATATTACATCATACACTTATGCATAGTCCATATTTTAATGAGGTGGTTCCTATTTCAGAGAAAGTAAGTGAAAATATTGTTTTTGAAATAAGTGAACCAACAACACAAACCCATGGAATAACAAAAACTCAAAGTAACATTAATTCACTTGTAGATGGAATTGTAGTTTTATCATTGAAAGAGAGACCAGAGAAGACAAAATATATTGAGGATCACTTGAATTCATTTGGAATTGCACATAAAACAATCTTAAATAAAATTCATTGGTGTCCATGTATAGGTTGTTTTGAATCACATATTGGTGCAATTCAATATGCAAAAGATAATAACTTGAAGAATGTTCTTATATTTGAGGATGATGCATTTATTCAAAATATAGATGGATTGAATAATTTATCTAGCGAATTACCACCTCATTGGGATATGCTTTATTTGGGTGGAATTTTAACAAAAAGTATTTTTACTATTGGAAAATGGGTTCGTGGAACATTTTGGTGTAATCATGCTTATATTGTAAATAGTAATATGTATGATATTATATTAAATAAATTTGAACAATGTAATATCGCAGAGTATGCTGAAAAGAAAGAAACAATTGATCATTTTTATACAAGACATTTTCATGATGAATTTAATTGCTTTTTACATGTTGATCAGCTTATTATTCAAAAAGAAGGATACAGTGATTTATCAAATAAGAATAAATGGAGTAATTTCAATTGGCAAACTTATTCTATGAAAAATCTTGCTGATTTGTAATAATTTATAAATATAATCATTATGAATATAATAATATTTTATTCAATTATAATAAAATATTATTTTTCTGTTGAAATTGAAATAATTGTAATAATTGTAAAAACTGTAGCAATATTTAGAAAAAATATTTTCCTGTTTCTATCATTTCCATAATTTGAGATGAGTTCATTATTTTATCACGCTTCAAAATATCTGCACAATCTATTATCAATTTCCAATTATTTCTTATTATAAATTGAGCATAAGCATATGCCTCATCTATTAAGTGTATTACTTCATCATCTATCATCTCTTTATATTTATCACTATTACTTGGATATATTATCCTTGAGCCCATTCCATAATACACAATCATTTTTGTAGCCAATTTATAAGCCTCCTCAAAATCATTAATCGCTCCTGTTGTAATAGAAATATTTGAGTAAGTTTCCTCTGCAATTCGTCCAGCTAATAATATGGCTAAGTGTTCAAATAAGGCTTCTCTTGTATAAATTGTGGATTCAGATGCTTCAAATACTGTATATCCTGGACTTCTCGGTGACGAAAAATTTATAATTACTTTAGTCATCTTAGAATGATGTTCTGCAAATAATCCAACAATTGCATGACCCATCTCATGTATGACAATATTCTCTATAATATCGTTATTAAAATGATGCTCTGTAGGCTGCCATCCTGCTAACATCTTATTTAAAATATTGTCTACATCTTTTATTGTAAACTTTTGGCGGTCTTCTCTCAAAGCATTCAACATTGCCTCATTCAACATATTCTCTATTTGTGCTCCTGATAATCCCATCGTTAAATCAACTAAATCATTTATTATAATAGAGTCATCATATGGTTTACCTTTACTGTGAATTCTTAAAATCGCCTCTCGCGTTTCACTATCTGGAGGACCAATAAAAATCTTCTTATCAATACGTCCTGGTCTTGTTAGTGCTGGGTCTAATAAGTCAACCCTATTTGTTGCTCCAATCAAGAATACTCCATTAGTTGATTTGAACCCATCTAAAGCAACGAGCAACTCATTTAAAGTATTATCACGCTCTGAACTAGATGTTTCACCATCTACTGACCTATGCCTACCAATAGCATCTATTTCATCTATAAAAACAATACAAGGTGCATTTTTCTTTGCCAATTTGAAGAGCTCTCTTACCCTAGATGACCCAACACCTACATATTTTTCCTGAAATTCTGAACCAGAAACAGCAATAAACCCTGCCTTTGCTTCCCCCGCAAAACCCTTTGCTAATAGCGTCTTGCCATTACCTGGTGGGCCCTCTAAAATGATACCTTTTGGCATTCGTACACTATAATTTGCATATTTATGATAATTCTTCAAAATATCTACACATTGAAGTAGTTCTTGTTTTACATTTTCATAACCACCAATATCTGAAAATTTTATTGAGTGTTTTGTAATTATATTGAAGTTCTCAGATTTCTTATTTTTAATTTGTCTATAATTGTCATCATCATCGTAATCATTGTTTTCATTGTTTTCATTATTTTCATTGTTTTCATTGTTTTCATCATATTGTCTTTGATAAGGAGTAAACATATTCTTACTTATAATGACACGAAACCCTGAGATTGAGTTATGATTTGTATTATTGTTTTCAGTTTCGCTTTGCGTTTCGTTAAATAATATATTAAGAACAGATAAATTATCATAACCCTCTTGATGGTAAAAATCCTCGCCTCTTAAAATCGCTTCATTTTGAAGACTTGTATTCTTGGAATTTAAACGCTTTATATAACTTTCATAATATTGTCTAGAAAGTGGATATTTGAATCTGTTGAACAATGGACGAATATTGATTTCTTTTTTTTCTGGATTTGGATTTGAATTTGGATTAAGGAATGATTGTCTATGTGGTCTTGAAATTGGATATTTTCGTGGCTCATTTACATGCGTAAAATGAAGCGGTGAAAATGAATTAGATGTAATAAAAGTTGATACTAGAAGAAGAAATTGTAATAATGATATCTTCATTTAAATTAATTAACGTTATTATTTTATATCATTATTAAATAATTATTATTAAAATCATTATTAAATAATTGTCAAATTATCAAATTATCAAATTATCAAATTATCAAATTATCAAATTATCAATTTATTATATTTTTTGTTTCAATAATTCTTTTCAAATTTGGAAAGAATGCTAATTTTTCTATTATATTCTTTTTCTCTCTTCTAATTACTTCAATACGTTGACTCCACCAATCTTCTGTTATTGCTTGCTTTATTATTTTGAGGGAATCTTCAGGATTTGATAAATCTAAACGCACAAATGCTTTAGAATCAATAAATTGTTCTAAATTTGGACATCCCCAATAAAAACATAAAGACTCACATAAAATAGCATCCCATATTTTTTCAGTTGCATAACCATATTCTGCATTATTTTCACAAGCTAAATGATATTTGTATTGACTAATTCCATTAAATTTATCATCATCTTTTAATTCTCCAATATAAGAATCAAAATTATGATAGTTTACTTTTCCATACACATCAATTATATCCAAATCTTGTTCTGTTAAATATTTTATAAAATTATTTCTTAATATTTGCCCTTCATCAAAATTTTTATTACTACAAATTGCTGACAATTTATTTTCTTTTTCTATATTTATATCTTCTTTTATTTCTTTTAAAGATTTTTTCAATAACCACTCAACATTATTCAAATTATTTACGTGATTATTTACATGTAAAAATTTACTACTATCTGGGTTAGACCATTCACCCCAAGTTTTTGTGCCCCATGGTTTTGTAGGATCATAAACCCAAGGTTCCATTTGATAAATTATAGTTTTTTCAGGTTCATAATATTCATCTGATCCATATAATGGCTGATTAATAATTACATAATAATCAATATCTGTATTTTCCCAAGTGATTTGAATATTTCCCCAAGAATAATTCTCTTCATCATCACATTTATTCCTCCATGAATTACATAATTCCTCTGAACTGCACCAATTGCAAATCATTTTTATGCGAATAATTCCTTCTAATCTTTTTTTTATTTTTTTTTCTAAGTTCTCGCTTCTTTGAGTTTCCTGGATTTCCTGGATTTCCTGGGTTTCCATATATATTTTATAAATTTCGTTCTTTATATAAATACCATCTTTCTTTCCAAAATATGGAGACACAGTTAAATCTGTTATTTTATTTTTCATAAATCCTAGTGTATTAAATCCAACACATGATTTATCATTCAATACAATTTCCAAACATTCATCAAAACTTTTACAACTATATATATCATTATTCATTTGATCCTTACCTGCTATAAATGTAAACTCTGTTTTTAATTTTTCCATCATTATTTTATCAGTTAAATCAAGCGCATCATAATCTCTCTGAATATTTGTATCTATTTTTTTCCCACCTTCATTCCAATCTGAAAAAACTAATTGTGGACGGAGTTCAAAATATGATGCATCATTGTTTATTTTGTTCAAATAATCAATACCATGTTTTATGCCATTTTTTTCAATATAGTCTATCATCTCTTGAGCTCCTTTTTTATTAATAGAATAACAAAAATAACCTCCAATATACAATTTCTTATCTAATGGACATATCTCTATATTTTCAAAATTATTATTATTATATAATTCATATACTTTCTTCCTCTCTTCACTAAACATATGATATCCCAAAAATAAAAATTCATTAGATACAAATTTTGATTCTAATAATCTTATTCTCTCTTTGAAATCATCACACAACTCAATATCATCCTCCATAATGATATAATAATCATTTTCTTTATCATTTAATAAGTGTTTCCATAAATTCAAATGTGTTAATGCACAACCAATAAATCCACGTCTACTACCAAAATCATTACCCTTAAAAAGTTGTATTATTTCTTCAGTAGTTTCTAAATTAGCACCATCAACTCCTTCAATAAATTCATAATCATCTTCTTCAAATAATTGATTTGTAAATTTCTGGATTATTTGATTTTTTCTGTCTTCTCTCTTTAATAAATTAATTATTTTTATAGGAACTGAGAGAGAAGGGCTTTTTACAAAATCCTGCATATCTTTTATTTTAAATGAAATACCTCTTCTTCCTTTTCTTTGTAATGATTCTCCAGTATAAAATTGAGATTCGTCATTTAATTGATATGCATTTACTTGATTCTTATCTCCTCTTTCTGATGTTAATCTTCCAATATGCCTACATGTTATTTTATTAAAAAAAGCACTTTTATATCCAGCATTATTCCATCTATTTGCATAATCCATTTCAAAAAATTGATTATTTGAATCAAAATTGCCTAAATTTAGAATAGTTTCTACATCTATTAAAGAAGGTCTAAAACTATAATGAGGCCAATAATGACAATTTATATAATTATATGTTCCTTGCTTATGAATATGTATACTATAATCTTCAGAATTATTTATTTTTTCATCTCCTCTTATATTATAATTATCAATTGTTTCACCATAATTCACGTTAAACAATATTTGTTTTACATTATAATTATCTAATTGTTTTATACCTTCAATTGCTTTTTGAATATAATTTGTCTTATAATGAAATAAGAAATCATCTTCCATATGTATCCAATATTTGGGTTTTAATTGTTTCAATTTGTTCCAGATAATATTCATACTTTCACGATGTCCTTTTTCTTCTTTTGTTTTATTATAATAATTTATCCATGGATATAACTGACTCATTTTCAACCGGTCTTCTTGACTAGAATTATCATCAACACAAAACCAATAATCTATTAAATCATAATCCTTCCATTGACTCAAAATAGAATTTACTGTTTTTTCAAATAAATCTAATCTTTTACAAGTAGTAAAAGAGAGAAATACAGTTGGTTTTTCTTTAATATTAATTTTTTCTATAATATTTTTTGAAGGATATGATATTAAAGAAGTCATATTTTTTTCAAATAATATTTGCCATATGTTATAAAAAGAGTCATCAAAATTTTGATTTTCCTTTTTAAAATCAATCAATAAATCTTGAAATTTATAAAATAATTCTGATGTATTTTCATCTTTATTTAAGAAATCTATATAAAATCTCATATTTCCAACTGCACACCTAACCATATTTAAACTCAGTAATCTATTTATTATAATTTTTTTACAACATTCATATCCAGATTCATAATCATTTGCATAAAATGCACTAATGCAATTGTAATATTCTAGTACATCATTGTATTTATGTTTATGTAAAAACAATTTATCTTCAAAATCCTTCTTGTAATTTTTGTACTTTAAATATAATGCATTTGTTAGTATATGAAATCCTTTATTATAATATTCTTCTGCTACATTTGCAATTCCCTCTATTCTTTCTTTGTCATATTCCATCGTTTTCAACCAATAAAAACATGCATTCTCTAAGTCACCCTTGGATTTATATAAATACCCCAATTCTAAACAAGATACATATTTCTCTTGAACCCAATTATTCAATGTTAGAACTTTTTTATACCATTCAATTGCCTCATCAAGATATTTTGAACCACAATCTTTATAACTTTGAGCACAATAAAATGCATATCTATGTGCTAATCCTTTATCACCATTTGGATCTTCCAATTCTTTTTTAAATGCCTTTTCTAAAACTTGAGCATCATCATAATATTTATTTGGATTTTCATTTCTTGCACCTGAACGACCTGAAATCCAAAAATAATTGCCTTCAATAGTACAACTTGTTTGGCCTTTATCTACTTCTGATATCACTTCATGTAAAACTCCTACATATCTCCATCTTTTGCGATTATTTACAATGGGAAGTCTTAAGTATTTGAAATTCTCACTACCAAAATAAACATGATAACTATCATATTTTCCAAAATCACTTGGTAATACAAAATCACCTACAATTTCGTCATCTGCGTCAAAAATAAAAAGATAATCAGTTTTTCCAAATGCCTTATTTATTGCATGTGTTCTATTATATGCAAAATCCCTCCATGGCTCTTCATCAATTTCACCAGGAATACCTTTTTCTTTAAAAAAATTCTGGATAATTTCTATTGTATTATCTGTTGAACCAGTATCGGAAATAAACCAATAATCAAATTTCACTTTTCCACAAAGTTTTTCTAAAGTATCCTTTATAATTTTACCTTCATTTTTGACAATCATATTCAGGCAAATTGTAGGTTTCATAACTTCTTCTATCATTATCCTTGTCATATTTGTGTTCAATAATATATATATTTTCCTTTTTTTAAATTAATATTTATGTATAATATATAAAATATGCCACGAAAATCAAAAAGTTAAAAAATCTATAAAACTAAAAAAATCAAAAAAGTAAAAAACTACCTAGATAATAATAACAGTTCTAATATATTTGGAAAAATTATAACTATAATTATAAGAATAATCAATTCTTATAATTTTTATCATTTATTTTACATCTTCAAAGGTGTTAATCTATATCACAAAATATTGATTTAATATTCTGGTGTATGCTTCTTGAAAATACATCCCTGTGGAATTAATCCTGGGATAAGATTTGTAACAATTGCTGGATTTTGATTTGCACAATTAGACATCCAAATCTTAATAATGCAGAAATTTTTCTTGGGTGATATAGTAATTCCGGTCACATTGGCAACAAATGATGCTTGGGTACTTATTGTTCCTCCTACAAGAACATAAGTAAGGTCACGCCATACTTCAACTACGTTTTTATTTGCAATTTTATAAGAGAAACTTCCTCCTTGGCGATTCTTTGGGTCCTCCCACATTGGAGCAACACCTTTTTGCATAATAAATAACATACAATTCTTTATTAATACTTCTGGAAGTGTTTCAGTAACAGCAATAGTGCCTTCAACAGTGTTCATCTGGTAAATCTCCTTGTAGCTTTTTAAACTCCAATCAGTATCGTGTGGTAAATGAGCATAAAGTACCCAAGACTTTTCTAAACTATGAAATTCATTCATGGTATTTGTATCTGTTGCCATTGTGTTATGCGGAGTTACCATATATTCTAATATAATTCAATTTTTTTATATTGTTTTATAGTATTTGTTTATTTTCTAACCTTTACATAACTACTATCATCAAATTTATCTTCTTTATCTTCTACATCTTCTTCATCTTCTTCATTTTCAAGATTATTATTAAAAACACTATTGTTTGAAGTAAGATTCAGACTTAATAAATAATTATTATAATTTTTAAATTTCTTCATCATACTTTTCTCATAATCATATGGAATTATCTGATAATAATCTTTAAATAATATCAGCTCATCACATTCACTAATATTACAAATATTTGCATTTTGATCTATTATTTGTATATCATAACGTAATGTTAATGCATTTGAACTAATACCATATTTGCTCTTCAATAAATAAGAAAAAAATATAACATTCAATCTATTATTTATAACATAATATGTTTCTCTCTTTGAATCCAAATGCAAATCAAAATTTTCATTATCTGGATTCTTTATTTTTATATTCATTGAGAGAAATTGGTATTCACATTTTTTAAGTGGAACAATAATATTTGATAAATCTGAAATATCATATAAAATAAATTTATTTTCCTTCTCGTTTTTTTCAACACTTTTTGTATAAATAAAAAAATCTACATCTTTTAATTTTGAATAATCATAAAAATAAAGCAAATTTTCTATTTTTATTTGTTCAATCATTACATTACTAACTATTAATTCTGTATCATATGTTTTTAAACTAACATAATAATCTTCTAAAGTATCTAGCAATTTTGCAACATAATAATTCTGCATGATATTTGCATAATATTGTTTTATTACAATTTCAACTTTGCTTAAATTATAAAGCATAATATATGACATATTGTATAAAAAATACATATATTGTTCTTTAAAAAAGTAATTTAAAGAAAAATGTGTTGTTGCAATTAAAAATATAGTATTTAATAAATACATAATTTCGTAGATGTATTTATTTAAATATATTTAAGCTGTTTTGTAAAATTTAATTTTTATTTATATATTATAAAAAAACACCAAGAGAAATTATAAAAAATAAATATTTTACATTACAAATTTTGATAACTTTCATAAGCAGGCGAGCTTGAACCTGTTGGATATGGTTTGTTATAAGTAGTTGTAGTTGTTGTAGCTTCAGGAACAACAACATAAGAGGTTTCTGTTGGTGTTACAACTTTTACTTCTTTTGTAGTTGTTGTTACAGTTTCATCATTTTTGCATTTATAATTAATAGAACCTGACGCAGCATCTAGACCAAATATATATAAAAGCATTGTAACTATTACTGTCATGAAAATAAATGGAATAAATACAATTATCCATGATACTAAACTTAATCCACCTTCACATAACACATTTAATAAAAATGTAACCATTACCATTATAATAAATTTAAAGAATGCGGTGTTATATAACCCTTTAAATGTATCAATAATTATATGTGTTAATGAAAAAACTAAATAAATTAAAGCTGGAGGACATATATTAAACATAGCTTATCTATATTTTAATAATATTATTTTATAGATATATTTTATAATGAAAACTATAAAACATAAAATAAAAAAAAATAAGAAATTAACAAAAAAAACCAAGAAATCAACAAAAAATAAAAAAACGGTAAAAACTAGAAAAAATAACAGAAATGCAAAGGGTAAATATGATTGTTGTATGTGTGGTAAAAAATTCAAATCAAAAATGCCATTTACTCCTTCAGTATGTGGCCGAAAATTGGGTAATAAATCTCATAAAATTTGCCCAAAATGTTGGTGGGATAAATTTGCAGTTGAAGGTGCAAATCATAAATGTCCTGGGTGTCCTTTAGAAACTCCTAAAAAATCTTCACATACTCTTGAAGTTATTAATTTGATTACTAGTAGTAGCACACATTAATAAAAAAATGGCTCACCATCCTTTAAATATCCAACTTTATTTCCTGGATCACCATCTTTGTCTACCTCATAAAGAGGACCATTTTCCTCATTTGTTGCATAATATGTAATATCATCAATCTCAATCTCAAATACCTCTTCTTCATCAACTTCCTCTTCCACCTCCTCTTCTTCTACTTCTACTTCTTCCTCCTCTTCCTCAGCTGCCGATTCCTCTTCAACTTCTTCCTCCTCTTCTACTTCCTCAGCATCAGCTACCTCTTCAACTTCTTCATCAAGTTCCTCTTCTACCGATTCCTCTTCAACTTCTTCCTCTTCATCAGCTACCGATTCCTCTTCAACTTCTTCTTCAACTTCTTCATCAACTTCCTCTTCTTCAGCTACAGATTCTTCCTTTACATCTTCGGAGTCTTTCTCAATAAGTAAGTCATTAGATGGCAATTCATTATCTTCATCATCACAACACCATCCTTCATTTTTAAATTCATCAAATAAATCATCATAACATTGTCCACATAATACCTGCTCTTCTTGAGGATTATTTTTCTTATACAAAATATGATAACCTTCTTTGTTTGGATTAATTGCATCATCACAATTCTCACATTGCAAACCATTAATATCACTTGATATTGCATCATCTTTCAAAATAGTCTCATATTTTGGTATATCATCTACTCTTTTGGTTTCATTAACACTTGAATTCTCATTTATTTGAAGCTCAATATTTTGCTTATTTTCATAAGTTCTTTTTAATTTTTCTATTTCTGCTTTACAATTATTTAATTCTTCAGTCAATTTCTTATATTGAATATCATATATTATTTTATTTATACCAGATTTAAGAACCTGATTTATATTAATCAATAATTCTTGTATCTCTTTAGAATTTTCCATTCAATATATTATTTATTAATAGTAATAATCGTTTAATATGATTTAAAAAATATTTTAAATTATAAACATAATAAATGGAAATTATAGATAATGATGACATGATTGAAAAAATAGGAATTATTACAAGGCAAACGGATTATGATGAAGAAACTATAAAGCAAAAATTAATTGAATATAATTATGACCATATGAAGGTAATTAAAGAATATATGGGATTGGATAAAAAAGAAAATAAAAATAAAGGCAAAATTACTTCATTAAATCAGGAAATTTATAAACAAATACGTCAAAAAATAGATGTTTCTGATTTTAATAAGAAACAATCAGAAAAACTAAAAGAGGAAATTGCCAAGAATCAAACTGATAAATAAAAATAATATAATTAAATTTGATATAAAAATTATATTATTTAATTGCTTATTATTCCAAATTTTTCATTTACAATATTGGATTTGGTTTGCTGTATTTTTTTATTATCTTTATTTTTTTTAATTTGATAATTGTTGGATGGTATAATTTTATGATGAATAATAAAATCATCATTGTCTTCATGAAATTCTGGTAATATTCGTGTCAAAGGTTTATCAACAATTAAAAATAATCTTTCAGTTTTTAACAAAGACCTGTATTCTTGTATAGTTAATGGACCATAAAAACGCTCTAACATGTAATAAGGGTCTGGTGCAGGTTTTATATTTTTTTTATATTCGTAAATTTTAGAATACACATGATTTATAAGCCCATAACGTTCAAATTTTGTTGAACTATCAATATTTTCAGACATTAAATATGCAACTGCACACTCAGGAGTGCAAAAACAACCGTAAACACTATATGAATTTTTAATAAAATGTTTTGGAATATGAATTGGTGGATTATCAAAATCATAAGAACACCAAAAACATGCTGACTTTTTATCAGGAATATTATTTAAATGCAAATTTTGTTCTAAAGTTTTTAACTTACGCCATATTTCTTTTTTATCACACTGACTTTTATCATTACTTAATTCTAGTTCCATTTCATTATCATTTACATAATTTTCATTATTTGATAATTCTTCTATTTTTGTAGCATTGTTTGAGTTAATAACATCAAAATGTAGTTCATTCTTATTATAAGAAAAGTTATAGGATTCTATATTTGGATTTATTAAATTAGAATTATAATCCCCATTTAATTCCAAATCTTTAATTGAACACTTTAAATGTAAAATTACATTTTGTTTCGTTTCTTTTTGGGAATTTGTTTGTAAATTTTGTACAATAATTTTGCCACCTTTGGGTTTTCTTCCTCTCTTCTTTACTCCTGGTTTTAAAATAACATTTTCATCTGAAATATTTTTTGTTGCTTCTTCTAACTTTTCATTTTCTTCTGTTTCTGCTTCTACTGATACTGATTGTGCTACTTCTACTACTTGTGCTATTGCTTGTGCTACTGCATGTGCTTCCTCTATTTCTATTTTTATATTTGAGTCTTCTATATTATTTTCCTTTTTAGAAGCAGATGACTCAGCATCTACTTCTGCTAATGCAGCAGCAGCAGCTAATATATCTTTTTTAGAGCGTCTTCCTCGTTTTGGTTTAATAAGCTGTCCATCATTCATTATTTATATTGTTTATTGTTCAATGAGTTTAAATAGTTTTATAATATATTTAATCCAAATATTTATCCAAATTTTAGCCAAATTTTAGAAGAATTTTATAAGGAATTATGTTACTATATGAGATTCATAACAATTTCTACAAACAGGAGTATAATTATTGGCACCAATCACCTTTTGTTCACTTTCTTTTGTTAAACGAAGAGAGAAAATACCAGGTGTCCCATTTTTACAAATACCACATAAAGATGTAAGCTTAGTTACTTTATCACATAATGGTATTAATTCTAATATTGAACCAAACTTTTCTCTCATGTAATCACCATCCAAACCAGAAACATATACTTTCTTCTTAGAATTCAACATATCTTTTACTATAATTTGTAAATCCCAAAAGAATTGTCCCTCATTAATTAAAATAACATGTGCATTTTTTATAATTTCATATTGTTCTTTTAATTTATCATAATTTTCTTGGTGTTCTTTTGGTTTATACCATAATTTATCTAAATAATCAGTTTGAATACATGGTATCATTATTTGGTCATGAGTTGATAACATTGTTTCATGATAACGAGTATCTTCTTCATAATTAATAACTGCTACTGAAATATTACAAAACTTGCACTGCTTATATATCTCTAATAATTTTGATGTTTTACCACTAAACATTGGCCCAATAATAATTTCTAAATAACCAGAACTTTGATAACTTCCCATTTTATGCATGTATTATATTTAAGGTTCTATATTTATTTAATATTATTTAATATTATATTAAAAGAATAATTTAATATAATTAAATGAATACTGTTAATGGAACACCTTTTGTTGAATCATATAGACCAACAAAAATTGAAGATATTGTTTTGGATCCATTAAATAGAAAAATATTGAATAATATTGTTGTAGAAGAATATTTTCCGAATATAATACTTTACGGACCACCCGGTACAGGTAAAACTAGTACTGCAATGGCTTTAATAAATGCATATCAAAAGAAGACATCACAAGTAAATAAGGGATTAATAATTCATTTAAATGCATCAGATGAGAGAGGTATTGATATTATTCGTAATCAAATTAGTCAATTTGTAAATTCCAAGACTCTTTTCAGTAAAGGTATGAAATTTGTAATATTAGACGAAGTAGATTATATGACCAAAAACGCTCAACAAGCTTTAAGATATTTATTACAAAGTTACTCTACTAGTGTGCGTTTTTGTCTTATTTGTAATTATATAAGTCGCATTGATGAAGGTCTTCAAAATGAGTTCATGCGTATGCGTTTTAATCAATTACCTGAAGAGGATATTGTACAATTTCTCTCAAATATATGTTATAAAGAAGGAATACAGATAAGCAATGAGTCTCTTCAAATGATTCAGAAACTATATAACTCTGATATTCGTAGTATGATAAATTTTTTACAATCTAATCAAAATAATTATAAAAATATTAACATTATTGATAAAAAAATATGGGAAACATTATATAATAATTTTCAGGTGAATAAGTCAAATGAAGAGATTAATACTTATATTGAATTTATAAGTGTAAAATTTAATATTGATAAGAAAAATATAATAAAGGATTTTTTAAATTATATTATTCGTAATAGGTCTGAGATTTTAAATAAAGATTTTCTAAATTTAATAGAAAATATTATGCATAATCAAGATTGTAATAATTCTTGTTTTATAAATTATTCGCTTTTGCGTCTTTCCTCCTTTATTATCTAGGATGGTTGTAAAGGATAAATTAAAAACTCATCTAACAAATATCAGGAAGAAAATAATATATAAAATAATGTTTTAGGATTAAGAACAAGGTATTCTATAATCATCTATTACCATTTACCATACCGAATCTAAATAATGGTGTTGCTGATCTAAAAAATATTTGAATTCCTTCCATCCTATCATGTCCAAATGATCTATTTTGAATATCGTCATTTTGAGTACCAGGACTATTACCTCTAACTTGCGTCATAATAGGGATAGATATGAATCCTGATTGCATCTGAACAGTAGGTGCTGTTGGTTCTCTAGTTCTACTATCCGAACCTATCAGCTTCTGATTGTTGGCGTAATCTTCTGCAAAAGTAAATACAAGAGGTTGATTCGTATCATTAAAATAAGTATATGATATAGCATCCCAACTTAAACTATAGAAACTAGATTGTCCGGTTGAAGCACCATCAAATGCACGAAATCCCCATCCTGGATAAACTATAATCCAATCTATTGAATTAATCGGTGCCTCAAATAAACTCTGTATATTTGGAACACTGGATAGAATTGGAAATACGCCTCTCGTGCCTCCATTAACTAAATAAACCCCTGGATTTGTGAAATTATAAATATCACTGCCAGGAGTTACTGTTACTGTTCCGTCTCGTACAAATGCTGTAGGATTGGTAACTTGTAGGATTGTTGGAAAATTACCGTAAAAGTAATTTATGTTACCATTTTGTGAGCCGCTAGTTGTCCCATCCGAAAAATATTCAGCACCATTGTTATTGGCCACCCTATTCCTAGTACCTGGTTGTGGGTAAAAAATATTAGAACCATTCCTTCCTTGATTGGCAGTGGTGTTAGTTCTAGATTCAAGTAGCAATCCTGAAGGATCTGCCACAATTATCCTGGACGCTAGCATCATTCCATCGCCAAAATTAGTACTGTTCGTACCAGGAACATAAAATGAATAACCACTATCATTATAATTAGATGTAAGTCCAGATGCCATAATATATAAAATATTATTTTTTTAAAATTTCAAACATTTTCATTCTTTTTTGCAATTTTATCAAGAAATCATTCGGTGGTGAACTCTTTGTAGGGTCAAAATTATTGTTATTTAAATCATAATTATAATTTTCCTCTAAATTATTTTTTTTGTATGTAGGAGATGTTTTAGAAATTGGTATTTGAATTCCTCTTTCATGTATGATGTGCACCTTTTTTCCAGGCATTATTCTATAATATAAGAAAATAATTGAAATAAATCTATTTAAAGAATATAAAGATATAAATTCAAATAGAGTATGTCCTTAATAACCAAATCAAAAAATAACAAGAGATCTAGTTCTACTTCCCCAATGGATTGTTGTAATAACATTGATGATGAATGGGCAGAATTTATATCAAAGAAAAATAATAGTGACTCAGAAGATGAAGAATTATCTGTATCAGATAATATTGAAGATGATGGTACAGTTGCTCCTAAAGCAACAGATATTTATATTTCAACAAAATCCAAGATTGCTTATTTAAATAGAATGATTGATTTGAAAGATATATTTTGGTCAATTCCAGTCACTCCATATGCACAACCAGCAAATGGTGTTATTAAGAAACAAATAAAATTTAATTCTAGCACTATAGAAGAATTAAATATTATACAACAAAGACTTAAAGATGAGAGTTATTATGAAGAAAATATTATTACTAGTATTAATAATCCGAATGGACGTATAAAGTTTAAGGATATTCGTAAAGTTAGCATTGGTATTTCCAAGAAGGACATTATGAGTTATCGTCGTAAAAAGAAGAGTGCATTTTATAATTGTTTTGTAATGATAATGCGTATAAAGATAAATGATGAATTCAAAGAATTCCATATTAAAGTATTTAACACTGGAAAAATGGAAATTCCTGGAATACAAAGTGATGCAATTTTTGAGATAGTTTTGAAGAATATTTTGAATATTTTACAACCACATGTAAAAGAAGAATTATCATATAATCAAAAAAGTGATACAGTTTTAATAAATTCAAATTTTAATTGTGGATTTTATATTAATCGCGAGGCATTAGCAGATATTCTTAAATACAAGTATAATATTCAATGTATTTATGATCCAACATCATATCCAGGAATTCAATGTAAATTTTATTACCAACCAGATAAAGAAATTCAAAATGGTTCGCAAATTATGGAAGAAGAGAAGAAATTCATTAAGAATATTGTTGAAGTATCATTTATGATTTTTAGAACAGGAAGTATTCTTATTGTTGGAATGTGTGAAGAAATTGTATTGCAAACTATTTATGAATTTTTGAAAAATATACTTGCTATAGAATACCAACAGATTCATCAAAAGATAGGTATATCTGGAAAAGAGCAGTTAAAAGATAAGAAGAAGAAATTAAGACGAAAATGTATTCTTATTAATGTTGAACCAATAACAATTGAATAAATTTATCAGGATTATTTAAATTTTGATCTAAAATATCAAATAAAGAATTATCTATTATGTAGGAATCAAGATTATTTGGACAAAATAAATTGCATTTTTTAATATAATTTTCTAAAATATTAAAATATTGATAATTATTAATATTTTTACAATTTTCCAATTTATCCATAAAATTAATAATATTTTTAAAATATGTTAAATTTACTTTTTCCTTTATTATTTTATCTGTTATTTTTTCGCAAATTATTTTATGTTCTTCCAAATATTTTTTTTTATTTTCTATAGATTCATTATAATCTAATAAATTTATTATTTTTTTAAAAAACACCAGAATTATATAAGTATATTGGTCAAATAAATCAAATGTTTCAATACAGGAATGTTGACATGAATTTTTTATAATATTATCATCAATTTCAAAAATAGTTTTTTTATATACAAAAATAGATGCATCTTTTGAAGATAAATGAAGAAAGGAGTTATGGTCTCCTGAGATTTGTCCAATAAATTCAACATAAAAATAAAAAGATTTTTGGCTGTGGAAATAAGTAATATCCAGATTATTAGAATAAAATAATAATTTACTAAAAACATGTGAAATAGTTTTCAAACCACGAATAGTAATAAAATTATTATAATTTACATTTTTAATATTCAAATTTTCTATAATAAATAACAAATATTCAATTACTAATTTCATATATTTATCCATAATTTCATTAATATTTGACTCTAATTTAGATTTAAAAATTTCTTTATTATGTAATGAATATTGTGATTGTATAACTTGATTAACTGTTGAACTAGTATTTGATTTAGGGATTTGGTTCATATATTTAGTGATTTTTATTATTTACAATTTTTTACCTTTTTCTGAGAGAAAATTTATTTAATTTATTAAAATAAGTATTTAAAGATTATAATAATTTCTATAATATAAATATGTCTGAAAAAACATCAACAGAAAATGTGACTTCTTCTGCTACTAGTAAAGAAAATAATTATAGATTGCCAAGTGATATAACCCTGAAACATGCTGCAAAATTGGGCATTGTTGAAGATAAGCCTATTATGTTAGATTATTGGACTTTCTCTCTTGATAAGAAGGCATTAATTGGTGTTAAGGATAATGGAGAGAAATTGCTTGTAAAGAGTGAAGATGAGTATACTAGTCCTATTGCAAAGTTTTATAAAAGTGGAACGGAGTATATTGTTATTACTGAGAATTCTATTTATTTAGTTTCTTCGGATATTCCTACTCGTAAGATTTCTTAGGTATTTTGAATTACTTAGTTTTTCTTAGTTTTTAGTTTTCATATTGATGATTACTTATTTTGTAATCATCAAATAATATTTTCATGATCTATAATATATGCCATACGGAAACTTTTATTACGGAAAAGGAGGATTTCAATATAAGAAAATGTCAGGTGGTGGTGGTCGCCGTAATTTTGCTGTTGAATTAATGGATAATCAACCTCATAGTATTTATAATAGTTATGTACCTGGTGCGGGTGTAGGTGCAACCAGTATTGCTTCTCGTCGCGCTAAACTAATTCGTGCTACGAAATGCTCTAGTGGTTATAAATGTGGTCGTTTTTATACTTACCTTGGAATTAAACCATTGCAAAGTAATACTATTTTGGATATTATTTCTGAAAAACAACAACAAAAACAAGGTAATATTGTAAAAAATAATGGCAACTTATTAACCCAACAAGGAGTAGGAACAGGAACAGGAACAGGATTAACCCCACAAGACTGGAGAACAGAACTCCAGCTAGGAGGAGGAGGTTTTACCCTAGTAGATTCTACCCTAGGAGGTTCTACCCTAGGAGGTTCTACCCTAGGAGGTTCTCAAATGCATCAGAATTTAGGAGGTTCTCATTACAAAGAGAGCTCAGACGTTAACATTAATAATTACCAATCATCAACAGGTTCAGCTCATGCTGGTGGTGGCACTTAATATAATTTGTAAAATATCTAAAAAAGTCCATTGTTATATGTAGTATAAGGTGATGCCTTATATGGAGGTGGTTTAATACCTAACCAAATGAGATTTCCATATCCATTGTATTTTCCTGCTCCAGTTAGCATTTGAAAACGAATCTCAGGTGTATTGCGTGGAGCCGCATCTGTCTGCAAATTATACCATAAATAATGTGTAACTCCAATACTTGGTGGTGTCCCTTGCTTATTAGGACCAATTCCTGAATGTGCATCTGAGTTATTAATATAAGATTGAATCAATCTAACATTCCTTGACCTTCCTGCCATTTAATATAATATAATATTTAATTTTTGCAAAAATACAAAAATTAAGTATCTTACAAATTACATTTACTTCGCGATGTTACACTAAGTGCTTAAAGCCCTGACCGAGAATTGAACTCGGGACCTTCAGTTTACAAGACTGATGCTCTACCGCTAAGCTATCAGGGCTCAGGTTTAATAAAAACGGTATTTAATTGTTGTATGCTGTTTTCACTTGGTTTCTACGTGCTCTACCATCTGAGCTAATTGATTAAAAGTAACCAATCCAGGACTTGAACCTGGGACCACGAGCTTAAAAGGCTATGAAAGAATTTGCTGTATGAAAACATACACCTTTAGGAAAGGTGTAGCCAAAATATTGTCTAGATTATTTTTGGCTACACCCTTTTTAAAAAGGTGCAAAAGTAGTAAATTGCTATTTCCATTTTTGGGGACTCCCGCCGTCCAAGCCGAGAAGAGGATTCGAACCCCTTAGGTTTTATTATTAAGATAAATGTCGTTTGAATTTGCTGTATGGAAATATGTGTTATGGCTGTTTGGAATTACAATCCATTCACACTGTAATAATATGATTTGTCTTTAATATGTTTTCAAGGAAAAATATATTATTTTTAATTGAATTAGTTAAATTTGAATTTCCTTTAAATAAATTCAAATAATATAGATTTATTTATTTCTTGTATATCCTTTTTCATATCATTTAATTCATTGAATGAGTCTAATAAAAGATTGATTTCTTTTTTTATGTATAAAATTTGTTTTTTAATTGAAGAAATTTGCAGATATGAATTATTATTTGTTAAAAAATCTTCTTCATTTCTATGAAAAGATCTATCTAAATGTTGGAGAAATTCTTTTATTAATTTTATATCTGTTTTTGTATTATTTTTGAAAATCATCATTTTTTCTAAAATATCTTTTCTTATTTCTATGTTTTCTTCATCCATTGTTAATTCTATTTATCTTTATTTATTTTTATTTATATGATTTTATTAATATCTATAATTCTTGTAATCTATCATTTGCTAATGCAACATAATCAGGATTTATTTCAAATCCAATATAATCTATACCTAAATGTTTTGCAGCTACGCATTCCGAACCTGAACCTACAAATGGCACTACCACCAATGATTCACCATTTTTATTCAAGGCCGCCTTCAATAATTTATCACATAATTGTAACGGCTTTTGTGTCGGATGATCTACACGCTCTTTCTTACCTGCACCTCCAGCTAATGCAGGCACTTTGATGACATCTCTCGGTAATGCACCACCTTCATGTGCATTATAAATTGTCTCTTGTGTTCCATTACTGAAACGCCCCTTTGTACTTTTTCGCACCTTACCTGCTGCACCTTTCAAGAATCCATCACTATATGGTTCCCTCACATCATCTCTATTAAAACATGGTTTCTCTTTATAACAACATAAAATACTCTCATGTGTACGTTGCCAAAAATTGAGTGATGGCGTAACCTTATTAGTATAATGCCATATTAACCACCTCACATTACATGTCAATCTTGTACGAATAAATGCTAAATTCTCACTGAATCCGTAAATATACAGAGTACCATGTGGCTTTAAAATACGCAAACATTCTTCAATCCATTCATCGCACCACTGCAAATATGCATTCATATCCTGTTTGTCACTATTATTACCAAAATCCTTACCAATATTATATGGAGGGTCACAAATAACAATATCTGCACATTGATCTTGTAATTTCTTCATACCAATAATACAATCCTCATTATATATTTTATTTTTCTCTATTGTCTGCGCAGGGTATACCATTTGGGTAGTTGGCTCATCATTGGTTTGCATTTCTATTATCTGTGTTTTTATTATACAATTTATATTTAATTCTTATTTTTAATCAATTTTTTCATAAAATTTTAGATAATTCTGTAATTTGCAATTCTGTTAAAGTCTCGGGAAAATTTACCTTAAAATAAATAATCAAAGAACCAATATGTTCTTCTCTAGTTAATCCCATATTGGCAATTATTTTTTCATAATTTGGAGGAATAATATTCCCTGATTTGTTATTAATTGTATAAGACTTTCCATTCAAATGTTTCAGTTCAAATGTAAATCCACAAAGTGCATCTTTGAGAGAAATGCTATGAATATATATTAAATCTAATCCCTTTCTCTCAAACCTTGGATGATTCACAACTTTCACAAATATCTTTATATCTCCCTTACACATATCATTTAATACATTCCCTTGATCCTTCAAAACAATAATTTCATTACTATCTATTCCTTTAAAAATTTCTACATAAATTGTTACATTTTCAATTACTTTATTACCATTTTCAAGAACCCATCTCTCTACTTCAATCGGTAACTTACATCCAGATAATACTTGTTCCATAGAAATCTCTATATTTTTAACAATTGGTTGTGGCTTCTCCATCATTGAATTTACTTGTACACCATTTCTAAATATACGAATATTTCCACCTGGTATTCCACCACTAAATATACCAGCCATTCCAGGTGGGAAACCTTGCTGCTGGTGTGGGAAACCTTGGGTATGCACATGCATTCCTTGAAAAGGCCCTGGAACACCTCCAAAAAACATACTAAATAAATCATCCATATCTTGAAATTGTGAACCATTATGATGCACTCCACCAAAAAATGGATTATTTCTCATCATATTGTATTCTTGGCGTTTTTCTTCATTACCCAATGTTTCATAAGCTTCTGAAATTTTCTGAAACATTTTAGTTGCTTCTACATTACCTTGATTCCTATCAGGATGATATTTTAAAGATAGTTTTCTATATGATTTTTTTATATCATCAGCAGATGCCTTTTCATCCACTTCAAGTATTTTATAAAAGTCTTCTTTTGACATTATAATATTATAATATTAGATAAGCTTAAATAGGTTTTTACTTATATAATTATTAATTCATGGATTATAAATTATTCATCCATAAATATCAACCATTTAGATTTGCAGATTTTGAAATTGATACCAAAATAATCTCTATTTTGAAAATTTTAATTAAAATGAATAACTTAAATATTCTTTTAATTGGTGGAATGGGATATGGTAAAACTTCTCTCTTAAATGCAGTTATCAGAGAGTATTATGATGGATTCAAAGAATCTGAATATGAAAATAACATATTATACATTAATAATTTGAAAGAACAAGGAATCAATTATTATCGTAATGATGTTAAAACATTTTGTCAAAATTGTTCTATTATTAAAAACAAAAAGAAAATTGTTATTCTTGATGATATTGATCTTATCAATGAACAAAGTCAACAGGTTTTTAGAAATTGCATTGATAAATATAGTAATAATGTTCAATTTATATCTTCTTGTAGTAATATCCAAAAGGTAATTGAAAACCTTCAATCCCGATTTACTATTATTAAAATAAAACCATTAGAGAGAGAAAACATGGAAAAAATTATGAATAAAATTTGTCTAAATGAAAATATTCATATATTGGATGATGCTAAGGATTTTATTCTTGAAATCAGCAATAATTCTGCTAAAATTCTTATTAATTATTTAGAAAAATTCAAATTATTAAATGAAACTATTCATATTGAATTAGCCAAGTCAATTTGTACTAATATTAGTTTTTCTATTTTTAATAATTATATTCAATCACTTCAAAATGGAGATTTAATTAATTCTATTAAAATACTTTACACTATTTATGATAAAGGTTATTCTGTTATGGATATTTTGGATAATTTCTTTTTATTTTTAAAAATTACAAATAATATTGATGAAAATAAAAAATATGAGATTATTCCATTCATTTGTAAATATATTAGTGCATTTCATAATATTCACGAAGAGGAAATTGAATTAGCACTTTTTACAAATAATATTATTGAAATTATGAAATAAATAATGAAAAGAAAAATACTCTAAAAATTTCATGAAAATTTATTTAGTAATAAATATATTATTTACACATAATAATTAAATAATATATAATTATATTAGTTCCATAATGTCTTCACAAATTTTCAAAAATAATATACCAAATGAAAAATTATATGAATTACTAGATAAAATTTGTTTTAAAATGGAGAATTGTTATATTTTAAATCCTGATTCATTTAAAAAAGGAGTGTATAATGAAGATATTCAAAAATTCTTGGATTTCTCTAAATCTTATTATTTTATTTCTAAACGCAAATATATTGACCGCAAATTAACTTATAATAATTTTGTTACTATTATACGTCAGATTTGCAATTTTAACAAAATAGAATACACTACCGAAATAAAATACGATAAATCTAGTTATTCTATTATTTATTTTATATTTTTTACACCTTCAAGTTCTTGCAATCCCGAAAATATAAAATAATAAAAATTATTAATTATTTTATTTTATTTTATTTTCTTTTCTTTTATTTCATAAGTTTATGAAATAAAAAGTTATAGATGAATAAATTATAATAAAAAATTGATTACAATAATTTATAATATAAATACATTACAATATAAAACAGTTAATTATAAATGGAACTTTATAATGAATTTAATAATCCATCCAAAAGACGTATAAAAAGAGAAGTTCAAAATATTACAGATAATTTTCCTTTTTATGAAGCCACTTTATTACCACAAATTGCAAGCGATGAAAATATCTATGTTGAAGTTATTACTCCAAAAATGAATAGTCTAATATTTACAATTCCACCAGAATATCCATTTAAACCACCTACAAAATTAATGTTAAATGGTTCTGATTACCGTTTTACAATAAAACAAATGCCTAACAGAATAGATTACTTATATTATCATCCGAATGATATGTATTATCAAGAAAATAGTAATGCTACTTATTATAAACGTCCAAATTGTTTGTGTTGTAGTAGTCTTTTATGTCATGATAATTGGTCTCCTTGTTGTACATTAGGTGCAATATTGAATCAAGTAAGTCAACATAATCTTTTAAAACAGCAAATATTATATAGATTATTATTGAAACCTATCTTTGATAAATATAATCTGCCTGTAGAAATGATTAGATGTGTGTTCCAATATTTATAATTTTACTATATAATTTTACTATATACTTTTAATTTGAAGGATATGGTATTTTTATTGTATCATCAGGTAAATATATTGGTTTCATACCATATAAAGGTTCTCCTAATGGAGTAGACCAAAATCCAACCCAGTTTGGTTTATTTCTTAATGGTTCAATTACACCCATCTTAGCATCTGGTGCAGTAGAAAGCAATATATATTTGCAAATTATCACACGACCATTTAATACTTGTTCTTGTGACATTCTAGCAAACCATTCATAATGTCTCCTATTTAATACCTCATCAGCAGGTATATAAATTCCATAAGCCTCTGCATAAAAATCTATATATTCATTGGATAACAAATCGTCTATTAAAACCATTTTATCATTCATATCTTTTGTACCAATAAGCTTTCCATCTATCTTAATAATCTGATTTTTTCTTACACGATACTCACACCATCTATCAAATTCACCTAAGAACTCAGCCGCTGCTGTATAATCCTTCTTCATTGTTCGCTCAATAAAATCCACCAATTCTCCCACTATTTGACACCCCTTTGGCGCCCCCATAAAATTCATATTTGGGAAAAGTTCCTTTGTTGTTGAAGTTATGTTACGATTTATGGTCTCACATATAATCATCTTATTGTTATTTACTGCCATGTCATAAAGACCAATGAGGTCACGCATGCACACAAAACTAGGCGGAACAATTAAACCACCATATTCATGTAATAATTTTGCAAGGCCTAGTTGACGTGCATATTCTATTGTAGAACCACTGACTTTATCCATCTTAATTTTCCATCCAGGTAATAATTTAGCAAACGATTTATCATCTATTAAGCAAATATGAAAAGAATTGGAACACTGAGAAATAATAGTTCTGACAGTCAAATACAGATAAGGTTGATTTAAATCAAATGAACTACGACTACCAAATGATAACCAATTACGTGAATTATATTCATAATGAACTGGAATCCATAAAATAGGTTTCTTAACATTACCTAAATTTCCGTCTGTATATGGGTCAGTTAATAAATATTGACGAATAACTTCATAATTATCTGTCATATTTAAAGTATCTTGTTTATTTTGATATCTGTTATATAAATATGCAAGTATAAACATTAATCCAATAATTAATATAATATTTGTATAATTGTTGGAATCACTTTTGCCTTTTGGTGCCATATAATATTATTATATATTAAATTATTTATTAAGACATTATTTATTATTCAATAACTGAATATTACTCCAAAAATTCTTTTGTTTTTTTTGTGCTTCCTCTGTTTGTTTTGCAAGTTCATATGCTCTTCTTACTGCATCTTGGTCTGCTGTTTTCTCGCGATTCTTCAAATAATCTAATGCTTGTTTTTCTGATAATGGTACAAATTGTTGGGCCTCGCTATCCCTATAAGTCATATAATCATTCATTGACCCAAATTTCGGTACATTCTCATAATCTTCCTCTGTTACTGGTATCACTGTCTCTGTATGTGCTTGATGTAAATCTTGGTATTGTAACGAGCTAAACAAATCCGAATTATATTGTTGGGGAGCTCCTAGTGACAAATCTGAAAATCCTTGCCCACCTCTCCCACCATAACTGGTAATATCTTGAACCTCTTGGAAAACAGTAACTGCGCGCACGTCACGTTTAAGCCTGGCAAAATTATCTGCCATATTTCCTTCTGAACTTGTGGTAAAATCCTGAAACTTGTTTTCTTCTGATTTCAACCAATCTCCATATCCTTTCTCCTGAGCTTCTGTTGTTATCTTGTTTTTTTCAAATTCTTTATTGAACCAGTTATTGAAATTCTTTGTCTTTTTTAGATTTTGATTTGATTCAAAGAAAGAATCCAGTAATTCTTTCTTCTCTTCTTCTGATTGATTGAGAGAAAGCTCTGAATATTCAGTATTTTCATTATTGGGATTCTTTTCGGATTTACATCTAAATTCCCAAATAGAATATAACTTTTTATATGCCTTGGAGAAAAAACGGAAATAATCTGCAGGCAATTGGGATTTATCTGGATGTGTTTTTAAAACCATTTGTTTGGCTCTTTTCAAATCTGCTTCTGTGAAATCTGTACTATAAATCTTGAATAGTTCTAAAATATCTTCTAATTCATAATTCTCAATTTCTAAATCTAATGCTTCTTTTGCAGATTGGGATTTATTTTTGTTTGAATTGTTCATATAATTTATTATTATGATTTTTTTAATATTATATGAACTTACTTTTATTTTCTTGTTTTTCTAGTTTTCTTGTTAATTTTCTTGAATTTTTTATTTGATTTTTTATTGATTTTTTTATTGATTTTTTTGGTTTGCTTTCTTTTATTAATTTTATTATAAGACCTCTTGGATTTTCTTCCTCCCCTTTTTTCAACTTGTATGTTTAATTGAGGATATTCTTCAGCAAATTCAATTATTGTATTTAATATATCTCCATCTTCTTGTCTATCATCAAATAATTGATTCATTAATTGTCCATGAATTTGTCTATCCCCAAAATCATATTCTGGTACATTACCCCATAAACGATTTACTCTATCTGCACTAAAATCTAAATAAGAATTTTCTACTCCATTATCTCGTTCTAACTCATTAATCAAATTATCAAAATCAAAGTTTTCTAGACCTAATTCAGGAAATTCATGAACTAATGCTCTTCCTCTTTCTATCCATATCAAATATCGTGGATCTCTTTGTGGATAAGTTCTTAATAGAAAATATAATGTATCTATTATATCTGCATCAAAACTAGTATTTAATCCTTCAAAATAATCATTCAACAAAGTGTCTTCTCCATTTACATTTATACTTCTATCTTCAAAATTGTATTCTGGTTGTTGATTGATTATTCTATCTATACTATTATCTAAGAGTTCTAATGCGCCCTCCCCTTGTAAAAATCCTATTAAACTATCAAAATCAAACCCATTTAATCCTAATTCAGGTAATTCATCAACTAATGTTCTTGCTCTTGATATCCAATACTCTCTAGAAATTGGGTTTAATTCAGGGAACAAACCTACTATTTCTTCTAATGTTGATATTATATCACCATCAATTTCATTATAACCTTGTCCTGCATTAAGATAATTCCCTGCTGCAGCATGCATTTCAAAGAGGTCATCTATAGATTGTCTTTCTCCATTTATAGTTATTTGTCTATCTTCAAAATCAAAAAATGGAAATTGACCATTTTCTCTATTTACTCTTTCTATACTTTCATGTAATAAATTCAAATTATCATTCTCTCTTAAAACTCTAATCAACTCATCAAAATCAAAATCACGAAGATATAATTGTGGCAATTCATGAACTAGGACTCTAGCTCTTGCTATCCAATTATTTTGTCCCATATCTTCTTCATCAAAAGCAGCAACATGTTGAGGTGATTCTGCTGACCACATTATATATATATTTATTTTTTATTTTTCTTAGATTTCTTGTTGATTCTTCTTCTAGATTTTCTTGTTTTAGTTTTTATTGTTTTCGCTTTTATTTTTCTTCCCCCTACTACTTGGGCTTGGACAGGAGGCGGTTGTGGATTTAATTGAGGATATAATTCTGCAATTATCATTATTGTGTAAAGTATATCTGCATCAAGCTCTAAACGTCTATCATGAAAATAAGTATTCATAGAATACAAATTTCCATCTACTATAAATTCTCTATCTCCAAAATTATAATATGGTTCATGTCTTTCAATTCTATAAAGACTTGCTGTTATCAGGTCTAAATCATCACCAGTTATTAAAGTATTTATTAAATTATGAAAATCAAAATTCTCTAATTGTAAGCTAGGACATACATATGCTATTAATGCTGCTCTTGATACCCAATTTTGTATCATTTCATAATTAGATATTGCAGTTATACTATGTGGGTCCATTTTGTTTTATTAAATTATAACTATATTATTTATTTTTTATTTTTCTTGGATTTTTTATTGGTTCTTCTTCTAGATTTCTTAGTAGTTTTCTTAGATTTCTTATATTTTCTATTAATTTTCTTGGATTTTTTATTTCTTTTTCCTCCTAACTTATCCACTTCTTCATCTAAATTAAATTCAGCTAAAGCAGCTGCAATTTCTTCATCTTGATTTATATTTGATTTTTTTACCGGTCTAAATTCAACTAGTTCTAATCCACCTAATGCTTCTGCTTTTCCTGCATTATCGTCAATATCCATAGCACCACCTGCTCTTTCTCTTGCTGCTGCAACTGCTTCTCTCGCTTCTCTAAAAATTCTTCTTTGGCTTGGAGGAAAATTATCATTAGCACTAGTTTTTTCAATTCTTGACTTCGGAGTTTTATAAAAAAAATATTCATTTCGTCCATTTATATTAATAGTTCCATTAGCATTCAAACTAATATTTACACCTTCAGCTATTCTTATAGGTTCTTCATTATTTCTATCCCTTAATTGTTCAAGTTGAGCTTGTGTAATACTTTTAAGTGCATTATCAACCTCTCTATCTGGTTGGAAAGCTTGCAATCCTGCATTCCAATTATAACTACCAATATGAGGATTTTGTGATACATATTCTAATAATTCTGGGGTTATTGCATATCCATCAATTCCAAATACTAGAGATAATTGTGAAAAAAATTCTGTTTCATTTCTTTTTCTATATCTGTCTTCCATTATATATAAATAAATATTATTTTCTACTAGGAACATTCAAAAGTGCCTCTGCCTTTTGAATTGCTGCCAAATGCAATCCACAACGCTTAAAAAATGCGTCTAAATCAACTGGATTTGCACCTGTAACCGAATCATCTGGTGCAAAATCATGATTACCCTTCTTATACATAAGCATAACTGGTATTCCATTTACCATGCGACGGTGCTTCAAATAAGCATATAAATCTATGGATTCATCCACATCAATATCAGCGCATATAACATTACTAGGAGATGTAGCGAAAAAAGCTTCAACAATATGAGCAATTTGCTTGCAAGGACCGCACCAAGTTGCACCTAACTTTACAATAACAAGTCCTGGATTCACCTTTAGAAGGTCTAAAAAAGCCTCTCTGCTTTCAAAATTAGAAATGATTTGTTTAGAAACTCCTCCATTAGAAAATCCTCCATTAGAAACTCCTCCACTTAACATAAATATAATCATTCATAATATTATTATTTATTAACTTTAACTAAAAAATAATATTGCCATATTTTATATAATAATATGGATATATTACTCACAAAAATAACACTAAAAGAAGGTGATAAGTATTCAAATAGGATATCTTCTTTCACTCCACAAGAAAAAAAAAACTTATATGAATGGTATAAAAGTTTAACTAGTAATGAGAGAAAAATTATTGATGATGGCTACTTAAATGATCGTTCTCAAATGAAACCTGGAAGAGTATTGAAGAGTGGAAATCACAATAATGACCCAAAAGATCCTATGTATGGAATTGATGATGGGAATGTTAAAGCTATTAATTATTTTGTAGATTTTTTATTAATTCCTGCAATAAGAGTTGCAAATGATAATGAAAGAACTAGTGAAAGGTTGCATGAATTATTTAAAAAAGTAACAAGTGGCTCAAGTGCTACTGCAGGCGTTAGTGGAGGCGTTAGTGGAGGCGTTAGTGGAGGTCCTGTGGTTCCTAACCAACAATTAGAAGAATATAAAGATGTAGAAGTTGCAGAAGTTGCAATAGTTGACCATGCTGATGATACTGTAGTTAATAATTTTTGTAGAATTATGGAAGAATTTATTGATGAAACAAACGAAACAGGACCTCAAATGTGTCAAAATATAATATCCCTTTTATTAATATGTGGTGCTCGTGCTCTGCAATTAATAAATTTTATAAAGTATGATGATAGAAAAGAGTTTGAAAATACAGATTTTGAGGGAAGAATATGGAAGATTTATGAAATCTTTTTAAAAGCTTTTGATAGATTAATAAGTTATACAATTGGAAGAACTCTTTTATTTATAATTATAGTTCTTGTTTTATATCAATTTTCTTATGGTAAAATTTTAATAGATGCTATATTAGTTGCATTAAATTTATTAATTTTAAATATTACTGGAATAGATATTAGATTATTAATAACTGAAATTAAAGAAGAATTTATTTTATCTTTAACAGATTTTTTTACTAATATTATGAGAGAAGTACTAGAAAGTTTGTTCCTCCATAAAGGTAAAGGAATATTAGGTGAAATTATAGGACAGGAAGTTAAAGGAGCTGTTGGTGAAGCTGTCCCACAAATTGTAGAACAAGTAACTAATGTAATTGCAGATAATACTGCTGCACAAACAGGACAAATTATGGGAGCAATCACTGACTCAGCTGCTGCACAAACAGGACAAATTGTTGGAGCAATCACTGATACTGCTGCTCTTCATTCTAGTGAAATAGTCCAATCTACTACTATTTTAGCTAGACAAATGCTAAATGCTAATGGTAGACAATTATTAACATTTCTTGGACCAATTGCTGCAATTCCAGTATCAAGAAGATTAGAAGGAATGTTGGATGGTATCGGAGCTGCTTCTGTTAGCATGGATGAACTTGCTGAAAAAGTACGAGAGGCAGATGAAGTTTTAGATAATATATTAAGACAATCTCATTTTACCTTATATGAAGCGATTACTGCTGGTCGTGACTTAAATCCTTCTCAAATAGAGCAGATAGTTGAAATGACTGTTGACCGTTTAAAAACCGAAGACCCTAATTTAATTAGAGCAACTATTCAAGGAGTACAACAATTATTAACAACTACAACAGCTAGAGCATTAATGGCTGCTCCTGCTATTCAGGATTTATTGAATGTAGGACCAAGAAGACTAATGGAACGAGGAGGAAGAAGAACACGTAAAAATAAGAGAGCAAGAAAAGGTAGAAAATCAAGGAAATCAAGAATTTCTAGAAAGGCTAGAAAGGGTAGAAAATCCAGAAGATACAAAAAATAATAATATTATAAAATCATTAGTTCAATTGAATACTAATTATTTTATTGATAACAAATTCATAGTTATTTGTTGATATGAATGACTTTTGCAATATTTGAAAGTATTTTACTATGTAATTTTTCATCTTCTGCAGCATCAGAACCTCCAGTACATTTCAAACGAATCCCTACATATTGCTCATGTTTTTTCGTTGAGATATCCTTCGCTTCTGGATATTTATCTGTCCATTCCTTTATTTGTTTGAAGTTTCTACAACCAATATGTTGGATAGCTTTTTTAACCTTAACATTGTTTTCATCTTTTTGCCATACATCATTATCTTTGACATAAATTACTTCTCTCTTCAAATCACTGCAATGAATGGGTCTTTTATGAACATCCATGTTTTTCAGTCCTCTAATAACAATATCAGTGAGTCCTTTCACATAACCAACTCTTCCAGTATTTTCAAGGTCTTCCAATGTTAATGGAAGACTATTAACAAACTCACCAATATTGAGTGCATCTTTACATTGTTCATTCAAGAATACGTTCATATTGAAGCTTTGATTATTAATTGTGTTATTAACAATAATTGATTTTTCTTTACATAACTCAATAACTTGCTTTTGAAGTTCAATATTCTGTGTTATTAAATTAATCATAAGTTCTTCATAATTCTTACCATTATGGTCTTGCAACTTTTCTACACATATTATGTCTGCTAGAGAGTCATCAATTTTATTATTACATTTATTTTTATGATACCATAAACTGTTTCGGCAATTATATTCCTTGCCACATATATTGCAACTTTTTTGTTCTAAAGCAACTTTTTTGTTCAATGATTTGCAACTTTTTTGGGCATTTTGATGCTTTGGTGTGGCATTATGTTTAACAATACTACTTTTTCGTGATGTATAATAATCACAAACTTCGCAAAAGTACTTACCTTCAATATTTACTGAAAAAGACATGTTCTATGCGTTCTATATATTATAGAACAAAAAGTTGCTAAATTACTTTGCACAAAATATATGAAAAATAATATGCTCACAACTTTTTCAATGAAAAAAATGGTTTTTAGAGCATTATGCTGACAATTAGAATTTCTGTAATTTTTTTCAAAAGTCGGAATCCCCTTTTGAAAAATGGACATTTATTTTTGTCCATTTTCGAAAAGCCAAAACACTTTTATAAAATCCTTCAAAAAATGGGGTTTTATATATATTATTTTAAAAGGTACTTAAAGAAAAAGGGGGCAATATATTATTTTAAAAGGTACTTAAAGAATTGACAGGCAAATATATTATTTTTAAAAAGGTACTTAAAGAACCGCAAGGCAAATATATTATTTTTAAAAGTACTTAAAGAACCGCATGGCAAATATATTATTTTGCATTGCACATTTAAAATGCAAATTACTTATTAAAATTATTGAAAAATATTTACACCCTTAAAGATTTAAAACCGCACCTTTCTGTATAAAATGATTATTATTTTTCTTATAATTTATGTGGAATATATAACATTATATCATTATCAGTCATCGGTTCGCACATTGGTATTCCAGTTATAATATTTATTTCTTTCATAGATGGTAAATACCTTTGTACTATACCATTTTTCTTACATGCGTCTATGTAATGCGTTGAAAGTTCTTCTAATTGAGGTTTATTATTTGGAAATAGGTTGAATGGTGAGAATACTGGTGTTTCTTGTCCGCTACGAACTGGAACAACTGCTTGTTCCTCAAAATATTTTAATAATTTTGATCGTTTCATATATTTTTTATTTGTTGGTCTATCATGTAGTGGTATTGGATTTTCTGATAGTATAAATGAAATATGCTGTCTTAAAATACATTTTTTAGTCGGTGGATTTTTGAATACAGAATGTATCAATGTTTCTCTAAAAATTAAAGCGTGTCCTGGAGGTATTTCTACTAATTTTTTTCCTTGTTCTTTCCAAAGATTTTCTAAATAATCATAATCTTCTTTTGTCTTAAAATTAGCATACCCACGACGACCACCATCTTTTTGTTTTAATACATCAAATATTGGATTACTTGATATATGTGTTCCTGGAATACATTTGAAATATTGTGTTTCATCGCAATTTAAATTTACCCATCCTCCATAACATTTATCTTCTGGTGTAGAATTTGCTGCGTCATCTTGATGCCATTTTCCTTTTTCATTTACTTTTTGCGTTGGAAATCTAATAAGTGGTCTATCTGGAAGCATAGATAGTAATATTTTTTCATTTTCAAAATAGGGTTGAAATATTTCTTTAGATTTTTCATAGACACATCTATTTATATAACGAATAAGCGGATTGTAAGTTAGAGATGCAAACGGACAATACCCAACGGCACCCATTACAAATCTTGAATGTTCCAAATTTGTAACTAATTCGGGTGAATTTAATGCTGTTTGCAAAAATTCTTGTGAAATTTTTTCTATTTCTTGTGAATTAAATATTGGTAAGACAATATATCCATTAGTATCAAAATCAGTCATAGTTCTTAATTATACTATTGAATAAATTATAATAAAGACAATCAATTTTTTGTTACATGATTTGCTTTTGGATTTTTTCATTATTATCTAATTCGTAAAGTGTATAAGTATTCTTATTTTCTAAATCTAGTATGATAATTATTTTATCTACAATTTCTTCCTGTTCTTTTTTATATAATTCACTTTTAAGACGCATTCGTTAATATACTCAAAATACACAAATAAATTTTTAATTTTCTTCTTCGTGTTGATGGTATTCTTTTCATTTCCATTCCATCTTTCAAATTATAAGCATATTCATATTAGTATTTCATTTATCAATATGAATGACCTTTGCGATATTGCTTAGTATTTTATTTTGCATTTTATTATCTTCTGCATCATCAGAACCCCCAGTACATTTCAAGCGAATACCTACGTATTGTTCGTGTCTTTTTGTATTTATGTCTTTAGCATCGGGATATTTTTCTATCCATTCTTTTACTTGTCTATAGTTACGTGTACCAATATTTTGAATAGCCTTCTTAACCTTAACCTTAACATTATCTTCATCTTTCTGCCATACATCATTGTCTTTCACGTATATTACTTCTCTCTTCAAATCACTACAATGAATTGGACGCTTATGTACATCCATTTCTTTTAAACCTCTAACAACAATATCGGTAATTCCTTTTACATAACCAACTTTACCAGTATTTTCCAAGTCTTCTAGTTTTAATGGAAGACTATTCACAAAGTCTCCAATATTCAGTGCATCTTTACATTGTTCATTCAAGAATACGTTCATATTGAAGCTTTGATTATTGTTATTGGTAGTATTAACAGTAATAGAATTGTTATTAGTATTTTTAGCCAATTCCATGATTTGTTTGGATTGTTCAAGTATAACATCTTTAAATTCATTATTTTGTTGAAGTATCATTATGATAGTCTCCTTATCAAGAACTAATGGAGAGATTTCTCCAATTATTTGTTGTGAGCATTGTTGCTTATGTTTCCATAACCCTGCACGACTATTATACGATTTATTGCAGTGACATATATAGGTTTTTTGTTTCCAAGTGTACACTTTTCTCCATTCTTGTGTTTTTGTGTCAAAATGTGTCTTTCCATCTCATATTTTTTAGAGCATGATGTATTGCATATATTGCAGAAAAATTTGCCTTCTTTTTTGGAGAAAAAATCGTTATCTGATGTTTCCATATATAGTTAACGGAATTTTCTCCTAAATAGTTTACACAAAATATATATAAAAAGTATGCTCACAACTTTTTCAATTGAAAATTGATTTTTAGAGCATTACGCTCACAATTAGAATTTCTGCAAATCTTTTTAAAAGTCGGAATCCCCTTTTCAAAAATGGACATTTATTTTTGTCCATTTTTGAAAAGCCAAAAGACTTTATAAAATCCTTCAAAAAATCTGGGGTTTTATATATATTATTTTAAAAGGTACTTAAAGAACCACGGGACAATATATATTATTTTAAAAGGTACTTAAAGAGCCGCTGATGGCAAATACATTATTTTAAAAGGTACTTAAAGAACCACCGGACAATATATATTATTTTAAAGGTACTTAAAGAACCCCGGATGGAGGCTCTGTATTTAAAAATTTTGATATATTTATTATAAAATAAATATATAAATAACATAATATGTATTTATACTTAGCATTTTTAACATTTATTAAAGCATTTAATCCATATTTAACAAAACATACATTAGATATATTAGAAAGTCACGAAGTATTGTATATTGATTCTATATTAATTTTTACTATGATATTATTTATTTTATTTTATAAATATTTTTTCAATAAAAAAGAAATTAAAACAACTTTTGATAATGTTCAAAAATTATCTTTTACTCAAAAAATATCTTTATTTGCTGGAGCTTTTTTATCAATTATTACTTCTATTTGCATTTATGAATTAGATAAAAAGCATAATAATCCATTTATTAATCATACCATTACAAAAATTGCGTCAATGATTTTATTATTATTAATTAGTGTAATCTTTTTCAAAGAAAAATATAATACAAGAAAATTAATAGGAGCAATTTTATCTATTCTAGGAGTAGTTTTATTGTTATTATAATTCACTAGTCTACTTAATTTACATCATGAAATCTCAAATATAAAGTGATTGTGTAGTAGCAACGAATTTCAGCGTTAATCCATTTATCTCTCTCAATTTACTCAATAAATCCATATTTCCAATACTTTCAGCAATCTTCTCCATTTCACTAGCAATATTATTGATTTTGAGAACTGCCTTCACAAATTCTCCCAAAAATACTCCTTTCTCTAATTCTAATTGTTGTAACATAAATTTGCATTCTTCTACTGATTCTGCGTTACACCACGAATCCATGTATTCAAGTAAATCATAATGTATTTCGTAATTCATCCCAGTTGTCAATCGCATTTCTGATTCAAAGTTCTGGTATTTTTCAAATTCGTCAAATACATTAAGGACCAAGTCTTTCACCAAGTTATCACTACATTTTGGTCTGTATGATTTGAACTCATCACTCACTGAAATATTTGTAAAACAACTAAATGCTGCAACTAGTTGTCTACTAGTTAATTTATCTAATATTCCATCATGTATTATTTTACCAAATACTAAACAATGAACTTCCTTCAAATGCGTGGATATGAAGCCGAGAGGTGTTAAAATATAACTCCCTACATCTTCAGGATCAACAATAATATAACCACCTTCAACCAAATAACCCAGAATAACTTGAATATTGTTATTAAGAATCATTTCTAAGTTGTAATATTCACGTTTTATATCTGATATTTCAGAAGTTATTTTATTATATTTTATTAGTTCTTGTTTATCAGATTCAATAAATTTATAAGAAAATTTGAGAGATTCAATTTCTCTTATCATTTCCTTCTTCTTTTTATTATTTGCCATTTGAAGTCCATTCTCCAATTCTAATAATCTTTCAACTTCGGGTTTAGTACTCCATCTATTATTAATGTTAAAATAAAGCTTCTCCTTTTTTTCTTCTAGCTCAACAAGTTCTCTATAAAGCCCACCTTTTTTTGTCAAAATATCATCTTGTATCATACTACACTGACAGAATCTTAAGTAATCTTTTGAACCAATATCAATAAGATTCAAAATCAGGTTATATGATATCTTAAACTTGGATACTAATGTTTGTGGTTTACCATGCATCATATTTCTGTATTCAGTCAAATCACAATCTCCGAATAAATTATTGAGATGGATTATGGTCCCAAACTTATCATGTCCTCGTCTGCCGGCTCGGCCCGCCATTTGTGTATATTCGTGTGACCATAATATGCGTTGTCCAACTCCATCAAATTTACTTGCACTTGTAAACAATACAGTCTTAATTGGAAAATTGACTCCTAGTGCAAATGTCTCTGTACAAAAAAGGACTTTTACATAACCTTTGCATAAAAATAATTCAACGATTTCGCGGAATACGCTTATCATCCCAGCATGATGAATGGCAATGCCTTTTTCTAAAAGCATCACAAGCTCGTCAAATTCAGGTAGTTCCAAGTATTCCTTATAATTAGGTAGCTTACGCAGAATGGTCTCAGCTTCTCTACGAGCAATATAAGGAACTTTGCTATCATCTTCTAATAAAACAACTGTCACTTCTTTGGCACATTGTTCTAATTGCTTCCTGCTCAACACAAAAAAAATGGCAGGTAAAAGCCCATTATCTACCAAATATTTGCAAACATTATTGATAACATGCTGTCTTTTTACCCAAACTTGTTTATCGCTAAAAAGTTTCAACATTTTTTTCATTTTATAATAATTGATTTCATTGAATTCACCTTTTTCATTTTGAATTAAAGTCAAACAATTAATTGAATCTTTAATCTCTTTACATAATACCTCATCTTTTTTGATAGCCTTGAAGATTCCTTGATTTACAGTGATAAAGGAATAATGTTGTAGTGGAACCTCACGATGACTTGTACTTGCAATATAAACTTGCTTACCATATTTAAAGGTAATATCACGAGCCTCAATCCAATTGGCAACTTTATGCGGAGCATCTAACGTAGCTGACAACATCAGCATCTGAACATGTAGCGGAAGCATCATAATAGAGTTTTCCCATACTGATCCGCGGTCAGGGTCATTAATATAATGGAATTCATCAAAAACTACACAACCGAGTTCTAAATCAAAATCCATATCAAACGATAAGAGGGAAGATGCATTATTATAATCAGAATTATTCTTATGTTTTTTCAAGAATAATACATTATGAAGAATTTCAGTGGTTACAATCAATAAAGAAGCCTCTTGATTTACACGAATATCGCCAGTTACAATCCCAACACTAATATGAGGGTAACGCTGTGTAAAATCATAGAACTTCTGATTACTGAGAGCCTTAATCGGACTACAATATATTATTTTTTTTCCGAGCTTAAAGAAATACTCCGCAGCAAATTCAAATGGAGTAGATTTTCCCGAGCCAGTATGAGCAGTAACAAGTACGTGATTGCCTTCAACAAGTCCTTGAATTGCAAATTTCTGGAAAGGACTCAATTGATAAGGGAACATATTAAAATGACTTTGATATGTTTCTTCGTTTTTTGCAGGATATGATAAAGGACATTGAATTACCATTTTACTAAATGATAATACAAAAATGTTTCTATATCTATTTTTTATGTTTTTTGTTAGTATGTTTTTTGTTATTACGCCTTGACTTTTTATTTGACTTTTTATGGGATTTGCGAGATTTATTAGATTTACTACTTTTCTTATTTCTTTTACGTGTACCTTTGGCGTTTCCAAAAACTCCCTTAAAACATTCTCCAAACGCATTACAAATAATATTCCAAGTTCCTTGTTGATGTTTACCCACAGCGTTTTTCCTTTTTGGCAATTGACTTTTTGATCCAATGTTAGACACATGTCCTGGGCTATTTGTGTGAAAACCAGAAGCAGGTGTTCTTTTTGGTAATAGACTTGATGATCTTGACCTTCTTGAACTTGATCTTGATCTTCTTGAACTTCTTGAACTTCTTTCCATTTATAATATATATAAATATAAATATGTAAATTTTATGATTAAATAATTTTATAATTTTGTAAATTATTTACTCTTTTCTAAATATCTAATAAATGAAATATATCAAGATATTTGATTCATCTTAATTTTTCTCTCTTCAATTGGTTTTGTGAACTCATCATAAATGAATTTACTATAAGAACTAAAATCATCGTCTTCATTAGAATTTTTATAATAAACAGTGTCAATCTTTGCCCAATAAATTGCAGCTAAACACATTGGACAAGGTTGACAACTTGAATACAAAACGCAGTCAGATAAATTTATTTTTCTTAAATAATGACAAGCATGATTGATTGCCATAATTTCAGAATGTAAAGATGATTCATTAACAAGTTCTACCATATGATGAGCTTCTCCAATTATTTCACCTTTTGATTTATTTACTATAACACAAGCAAGAGGTCTTACACCGCGTTTAATTGCACGTTGTTCTAATATATGAATTTTTTCCATAAATTTTGAATGGTCTAAAACAATTTCAGACATATTATTATTTAGATAATTTATTAGTATTTAGATAATTTATTAGTATTTAAATTAAATTAACAAATAACAATGATTATTGCTAATAAATATAAATTAATAAAATCCATCGGAGAAGGTGCATTTGGTCAAATTTATGAAGCAGAAAATATAAGAACGAGAGAAAGAATCGCCATAAAATCTGAACCAATAGATTCAGAATTTAAGATGTTGAAACATGAAACGAAAATATATCAATATTTGGGCAATCAAGATGGATTTCCAGAAGTGAAATGGTTTGGTGTTCAAGAAAACCGTTATTTTATGGCATTGACACTTCTAGGGAATAGCTTGACAAATATAAAGAAAAAAGCACTTACATATGAAGAAAATGCAGATTCAAATCCTTTTTCTCTCTTCAATATATTTTTATTAAGTAAAAAGATGGTTGAAAGAATAGAATTTATCCATTCAAAAGGGATTCTACACCGAGATATAAAACCAGATAATTTTTTATTAAAAGAAAAAGAGTTGTATTTAATAGATTTCGGACTCTGCAAAAAATGGAAAAATAATGAGGGGTCACATATAAAAGAACGAACTGAAAGGTCACCACTTGGAACTGCAAATTATATAAGTATAAATGTGCAAGAAGGAATAGAACCATCAAGGCGTGATGATTTGGAATCAGTTGGTTATATTATTTTATTTTTATTATTGAAGAGAGAATTGCCTTGGACCAAATGTCAGAATCACCAGGAAATAATACAACATAAAAAAAGTATTTTAAAACAAAATTTACCTGAATTTTTGAAGAATTATTTGACTCATTGTAGAAGTCTCGGATTTTATGAACGACCTGATTATGAATATTTGAAGAGTTTGTTTGTATGAAATTATTTCATGACCTCTTTAATTCTTTTCAGGTTCTCTTGTGCATATTTATTAAAATTAAAATTCGGAAAACATACTTTCATTGCATTATTTAATCTATAACAAATGTTCCGTTCTGCTGCTTCTAAAAATTGATCGTGACTAACTCTGATTGACTCTAAACAACAATAAAAGTCTCCGATTAAATTATCAGAAATATTTATTTTTTCTGCAATTTTACAAAATTTATCTGTCATTCTGTCTTCAAATGAGACAAATTGTTCAATAAGATTGCTTTCTAGAACTACATTCCCAAAAACAAACTTTTCCAAACTAAGAATTCTACTACCATTTTTGTTACAATAATTCTCCACAATATCTTGGTGTGTGTTAATAACCATCTTCTTATGATCATAATAATCGTCTTTTAGTTCAAATAAATTTTCTTGCAATGTGGAGAATAATTTTTTTGTATGTTCAATATCATCACTTAAATAACTCTGACACTCAACAAGGTTAACAATATCCAGATTCACTTTATTATATTTGGTATCAATTCTTTCATAATATTTTTTTATTTCTTCTTCCAAATAAATAATTCTAATAAAATTATCTTCACACCTCCTGTTTATTGCCTTGAAATCAATCTGGATATTATTATCTAAATGTTTTATATATCCTTCCAATTTATCAATCTCACTAGTAATGATAATGAGAAGTTTTTCTTCAAGTGAAGATAACCAATCATGATTTTGAAATTTATTTTGAGGTAACACAGAATCAATATATTCACCAAAACATTTTATAATATACATAGTATCTTTTTTGTAACTCTCAAATAAATTTTTTAAATTTGCAACACACTCATCCAAGTATTTATTTCTTTCAGTCAATTTTTCTTCAAAGATGGTACAAGTTTGAGTAATATCAATAATAGATTGTTGTGTACCTTTATTGTTATCCAAGAGCATTTTTTCAAACATCCTCAACTTTTTGTAGTTAAATATACGTTGTAGAATATAATCCAACACAACAAGAACAATTGCTGCATTGAACAAGATGGATACAACCATATCAAAATTCAAATCGCTATAATAAGTTATTTTCATTCTTTTAGGGACATTGTAAAGTTATAATAATAAAAAGATTAAATTTCAATTTTTTTATTATAAATATATAAGATGGATTTATTTTCTTCTTTTTTGTATGTCTTAGAAATAACAGCAAGTTCATTACCTATAATATTAGTAAAATATTATTTAAAAACAGATGATATATTGTGGATGTTTATAGCAATAATGTTATATACAACTTTAATTTATATATACACATTTGCATTAAAAAATAAAGATGTAACTATTACTTATATAATTATACAAGTTTTTTCAATAATTTTGATATGTTTATTAGATATGTTTTTTTTAAAAACAGTTTTTCCTATGAAATCTGTAATAGGTATCATTTTAGGTTTAATTTCTATAATATTATTATTAAAATAATATATTAAATGTTTTAAAAAAGAATATAAAGATTATATATATAGTATTGTATAAAGAGAAATGGCATCTACTAGCGAAACACTTTCAGTCGTTACATCATCAGAGCGTCTAATTGGGCGTGTCAAGTGGTTTAACAATCAAGCCGGGTTTGGTTTTCTTACTGTTACAGATGGTCCTCGTTCAGGGTCGGATATTTTCGTGCATCATAGTGGTGTAAAGGTAGATTCTGAGCAATACAAGTATTTGGTGCAAGGAGAGTATGTTGAGTTTGGATTGAATTCTGTTTCAGGAGGAAATCACGAGTTTCAGGCATGTGATGTGACTGGTATTAATGGAGGAAAGTTAATGTGTGAGACAAGGCGTGAGTTTAAGCAGGCACGAACTAGCTATAAGAGTTCTTCAAGAGATGATAACAGTGAGAATGATGTGCAAGTGAGGGCACCTCGTTCAGTGAGACCTCCTCAGGAATTGGGAAGAACTGCATCTACTGCTGCTCCTGCAAGAAGAACTAGAGGAGCTGCAAAGAGTGAATCTGGATCTGGAGGAAAGGAGTGGACTTTGGTAGATAAGAGTTCCAAGCCAAAGGCAGCAAGAAAACCAAGAGTGCAAAAGGACAGTGCTTAAAAAATATTGATTAAAAATTATTGCTTAATATGTTATTAGGTTTTATAAAGTTGTAAATAAAAATTTTATAAGTAAAGAATTTAATTACTTATAAAATTATAATCTATTTTTAAACCTTTGCACATTTAAAACGCCGATTATTTATACATCTTTTTTGGATTTTTACGAGTTTTATTTTTGACTTATATTAAGAAACATAATATAAGTAAAAGGTTGTAAAACAATATATATTAATGTATATATATTGTTAATGGTTTCATTAGAGTTATTAAAAAACACAAACAAAAAGCTAAATATATGTGATGATTTATCTGTAGATAAAAATAAAAATATTATTTTTGTTTATTGTCCTCCAAAGGTAGGTTCAACAACCTTAGTGTCTTCAATTCGTATGTCAGCATTTAATAAGTTTACTGTATTGCATATACATGATGAGTTAATGTTGAAGGTTCTTTGTAATATAGATAATGTAAAAGTGATAGATATTATTAAATATAATAAAGATTTAGGAAAGAATGTATATGTATTTGATATTTATAGATCGCCAATAGAACAGAAAATTTCACAATATTTTGAAAAATTATCAACATATCATTTTAATAATTCACCACAATTAATAAATAATTATAATGTAAATAAAATAATAAGAAGATTCAATAACTTATTTCCACATTTATCCAAGGAAGATCATTATAAAAATGTTTATCAAATACCTACTCCAGAAAGTTTTAATTTCCAAAAAAAATATATTTTACAGAACATAAATGGGATTAAATATATAAAACTTCGTCTAAAAGATGCAGAAGGTTGGGGTAATATATTAACAGAGATTTTAGAAACAAAAATTACAATAATAAATGATTATGAAACAGATAATAAGCCAATAAGAGAAATGTTTATAAAGTTTAAAAATTGTTATCAAATTCCAGAGAATCTCTTGAATACAATACAAGAATGTCCAGGGTTAAAGTATTATTATTCAAGTGAAGAGAGAGAAAAGTATTTAAATAATTGGAATAATAAAAAAACAATATCTGTTATACCATTTACAAGCGATGAATATATTCTTTATGAAAAAATAACAACTGAGAATCAATATGTTTTTGAAGTTCAAAGAACACATTATTTAGATGAAGGTTGTACTTGTAAAGCATGTCAATTAAAACGTAATATTATAATTGATAAAGTAGAAAGAGGAGAGAAGGTTAACCAAAAAATAATTCATAATGAAAGTGCAGTAGAATATTTGAAACAACAAGCTCAAAGTAAAGTTAAATTAATTACAGGACGAAGAATAACAAATCAAAATGAAAATCAAAAGAAATTAAGTTCAATATTTGGAAGTTCATTAAATCGTCCAGTTTCAAGTTAGTCAGGATAAATATGAAATGGTTTTGAAATAAATTATAACCATTCTCCATTCAAATATTGTAAAACATTATTTGAATGACCTCTATAAAAAATAATCCAAATAGAGCAATTACCGGAACCACAAATAATATAATTGCATTTTGACATAATAATGGTTATAGCTAGATAATATTTTGAAAATAAATGATTGTAATCTTTCATTATAATATCAACAGTTTTATTGTCATTTTTTCTAATATGTCTTATTTCATCTTTGAAAACAATAGAATTTGTTGGGAATTCTTTAAATGCTTTTTCAATAAATTCAGTTTCATCGCTTTGTAGTAAAAAAACAGTATTTGGATTTCTCTCAAAGTATTCTTTTGCTTTTCTAATAATTTCCTCATGAGAACATATTTTTGTTTCTGTTGACTTATCGTTTCCTCTGTGAAATAAAACACAAATATTATTATATTGTGTTGTTAATTTATATTTTAACTCCATAAATCTAACAATAGATTTGATTTTTATGGAAGGAGAAAAATATTTGATTAAAAATGGAATTAAAGAGTGAATATCAATATTTTTATAATTTTTAAATTGATAAATGTTATGGTAATTTATATTTGTTTTATAATTTATAACATATTTATTTGTTAAATTTTCATCAAAATATTCATGAGTAATATCTGATTTTTTATCATGAATTGGTTTATATAATGCAAATTGCAGTGAACTATCTACTCTATAAGGTAATTTCTTATAAAAATTAAAAAAAGTAATAATTTCTTGTAATCTTACTGAACAACAACTAAAAAAACCTGTACCATATTTTATTTTTAACATTAATTTTATAAATTATAATAAAAGTTTGGAATAAACTAATTCAAAATAAATAATTCTAGATTTGCACTGAATCTGGTTTTTCTTATGAATCTTAATTTGTTTTCTTTATTATCTTCCAACCAAATATATTTATCATGGTGAAGAGAAGAATTCTCAGGTTTATTTGAGAGAATACCCTGATATAAAACATCTTGATGCCAATTTCCGAATAATTTATTATGATATTTATAAATAATAACAACTTCTTTACCTAGAATAGAATCTTCTACATCTGAAATATTATCAATCTTTTTATAATTATTTTTTAATTTGTAGAGAGAAGGGACACCATGTCCACTATTCATTATAATATCCTCCATGATATGAATATTATAATGATAATATTTTTTATAAAAATAATATAACTATTCTCCTGAACCTTCTACACCAAAAAATGGTTTAACTTGTTCAAAAATCACAAGTTGAAGACAAGTAGTTGGCGCAAATCTAGCCCATATAGGCACAAAACCAGCATATAATCCTCTAGGCCCTTTTTCCGCAAGTAATTTCAAAAGACAATCTATGAAACCATTATATAACTTATGATCAGATGGTTGACTCATTAATTTAGTACGAATCATATCAAAAGGTGCAACAGTAGTTGCCATGAAAAACCCGGCACCAAAAGCTGCACAAAATTGTGTTGCAATTCCACTAGGAATTATTCCAGTTTTCATAATAGTTTGTTTAATTTGGTCATAACATGCCATTTTTGTTCCATTTAGTACACATGCTCTCATTATATTTGCTTGAAGACCTCTATAAAACCCTGTATATGTTTCGTATTTGTAAATATCAAGAATTGTTCTATAAAAACTAGGAGCAATCTTACCTTCATATGCCATCATTTTGGTTTTTACAACATCAAAAGGATTACCAACAATAGAACCAATACCACCTGCAGCAGAACCAGCTGTGAATTTCAAAAAGAAATGTGAATCATTTTTAACATTCATCACCTTTTTAATCGGACTATAAAGACCTAATCGGAGAGAAGTATAAGAGGCCTCTCTCAACCATGCTGCCCCAATTCCCTTCCAAAAGGCTTGTATTCCTTCTTCCTTGAATATAGTTTTTACTGTTCCACTAATTCCAAGTGCTTTATAATTTCTAGTTCCTTGCCCAGATACTTGTAGACGTGTTTTAACAACATCAATCGGATGTATTCCTGTTACTGTAATAACTGCACTTGAACCAGCTGCAGCAACACTTCTTATTAAATCTTCAGCCATTCTTAAAGGTATAAGTATCTAGATTTTATTGTTTAAGTTGTTTTGGTAATATATTCGTGCCACGTCATCATATATTATTTTTGAATTATTTCTTACATTTTCTTTGTTTCCTAGACTTTCTATGTTTCCTAGATTTCTTATGTTTTTTATGTTTTCTATGTTTCCTAGATTTTTTGCCAGCATTCTGTGTCAATTCAGGTAATTCAAATTCACGAGCAAGAGCTTCCCAATCAATTGATGTATCCTTATTATTAGCCTTTATTTTTTCTTCTTGTCGTTTTATTGCAGTTCTAAATACTTTGCGAGTCTTTGGATCGTGACCATATTTTTTAAAAAAATTATCTTTTGCTTCATTTTCTCTTTTAATTTTTTCTTCGTATATTTTATTCATTTCATCCCATTGTTTTCTTTGTTTTTCTAATTCTCTTTGTCTATCTTCTTCTCTGGACCTCGCTTGCATTTCTCTTTCTTCATTTTCTCTTTTAATTTTTTCTTCATATTTTTTCTTTATTTCATCCAATTGTTTTCTTTGTTTTTCTAATTCTCTTTGTCTATCTTCTTCTCTGGACCTCGCTTGCATTTCTCTTTCTTCAGTTTCACTTTGTGTATAACTTGCAATTGGACTACTATCAAATCTCGGAGAACTAGTTCTAGTGCTAAGACTAAGCGCACTAACATCACTAATATTTCTTTCAAATTTTGGTCTAACTGGTTGAGCTGTAATTTGTGTAATTGGTATGAAAGCATTTGGAGGAATAGAAGAAATAGAAGGAACATGTGAAATAGGTGAAATAGTTCTTACTCTAAAACTAGCAGAGCTTTTTTTTTCATTTTCACTCATATATCATTATATAATATTATATTTTTAATAAGTAGAAGTTCTGTATGTTGTGTAAGTATAAGTTCTGTTCTGTAAGTTGAAGTTCTGTTCTGTAAGTTTTGTTCTGTTCTGTAAGTTTTGTTCTGTTCTGTAAGTTGAAGTTCTGTTCTGTATGTAGAAGTTCTGATCTGTATGTTGAAGTTCTGTTCTGTAAGTGATGTAAGTAATGAAGGAAGGAATATAACAATATAATGGCTCCATAATTTAGCGGGGAAGACCGAAAAAATTAGCA